>Ga0129306_1000583_pt1 | contig 55933 bp, 51 predicted proteins | sample P827metagenome_FD_94438 | JGI IMG/M metagenome (GOLD analysis project Ga0129306, IMG submission 94438) | Capybara group fecal microbial communities from Wisconsin, USA - P827 metagenome | ecosystem: Host-associated > Mammals > Digestive system > Large intestine > Fecal | place: USA: Wisconsin... | reverse complement strand
TTTCGAAGGATAAACCGTAGCTGTCAGCGTCAGCGTCTTCGTCTTCTCAAGGATAGCCTCCGTCTGATCAAGTTTGACATAGCCTACAGTAACCTTACATGTGGCTTTCGCGCCCGTCGCATTAGAGGTACAGGTGATGGTGGCTGTGCCAGCTTTGACGCCCTTAACCTTGCCACTGCTTGACACTGTAGCAACTGCCGTGTTCGAACTCTTCCAGATCACACTCTTATCTTCTAAATTCGAAGGATAAACCGTAGCAGTCAGCGTCATCGTCTTCGTCTTCTCAAGAACAGCCTCAGACTTGTTGAGGGAGATCCCTGCAATTATCTCAACGATCTCATTGAATCCGTTCCAAGGCTCTGCAGCTCTATAGGCTTCAATACTGCCAGCAGGTACATGAAGCGTTGCATCTCCAATATTGGAATCCAGGAATGCATTGGCATCAGTAGTCGGAACATTCTCTGCAAAGCAATATACATCTGTCAAACCACGGCATTCTGCAAAAACTCTGTCGCCTAATGAAGTCAGGCTACTGGGGAGGGACAAAGAGGTGATGCCACTGCAATAACAGAAAGCATAAGAGCCTATAGATGTCACACCATTGGGAATAGCTAATGATGTCAAGCCAAAACATTCACCAAAAGCCCAATCGCCAATGGATGTCACACCGTTGGGAATCGTCACGGAAGTCAAGTCGTGATAACCATAGAAAGCAGCATTGCCAATGGAAGTTACGTCGTTAGGGATGATTGTATTTGTGCAACCTGATATCAGTGTATTGGTAGCTGTTTCAATAATGGCATTACAGTTATTGCGTGAATCATAAACAGGATTTCCAGCTTCCACAGTTATGGAAGTCAAGCCCGTATAAGCGAAAGACTCACTTCCAATTGATGTCACGTTTTTGGAGATGGTTATAGATGTCAGACCCCTAATGCCATAAAAAGCGGAAGAGTTAATCGACGTAACGCTGTTAGGGATGGTAGTATTTTTACAACCTGCCACCAACTCATTAGTCGTTGTTTCAATAATAGCATTACAGTTGTCACGAGAATCATATACAGGATTATCCGCTTCCACTATGATAGTAGTTAAGCTACTACAACTATGAAAAAGATATCCTCTAATATTCGTCACGCTATTAGGAATGGTTATGGAAGTTAAAGCAGAACATCCATGGAAAGCCCATTGGCCAATAGACGTCACATTATTAGGAATAGTAACGGAAGTCATATTTCGACATCCATCGAAAGCCTGATAGCCAATGGAGGTTACACTACATCCATTCACAGTTGATGGAATTGTAATTGCTCCTGTACATGTTTCAGTATGACCAGATACCGTATAGGTCTGTTCGTCCTCATTTAAAGTGTATTTCACTCCCTGGGCATCCATATATTCCAGATCAGGAATCTCGGTGCCAATCGCTACAATTCTCCTAAATCCACTCCAATGTGTAGCAGCCTGATAAGCCATAAGGCTACCTTCGGGTACATAAAGCGTTGCTTTATCTAATTCTGTATCACGGAAAGTATCGGAATTAATTACTGGAACACTTTCTGCATAACAATATACATCTTTTAAACTAGTACAACCAGAAAAAGCACAACCACCAATATCAGTCACGCTGTTGGGGATGGTTATAGAGGTCAAATTGCTGCAACCCGAAAAAGCCCAGGCCCAAATAAAAATAACGTCGTTGGGGATAATTGTATTCTTGCATCCAGCAATCAATTCATTTGACGCTGTATGGATAAGTGCATTACAGTCTTCACGAGAATCATAGACACGATTATCTGGATCCACTATTATGGAAGCCAAACTACTACAACCCGCAAAAGGTGCTAAATCAATGGTTGTCACGCTGCTGGGTATTGTAATAGATGTCAAGTTGCTGCAACAATCAAAAGCCGCACCATAAATAGATTTCACACTGTTAGGAATAGTAACTGAGGTCAGATTCGTGCAATTTGCAAAGGCGTGATCATCAATACAATTAACGCTACATCCATTCACCTTTGCAGGGATTGTGATTTCTCCAGTACAAGCATCAGTATAGCCTGATACAGTATAGGTTCGTCCATCACTATTCAATGTGTATTTCACACCTTGCTCATCGGTAAATTCATGGGTCTTTGCCAGTATTGTTCCAAATATGGTAATGTAAGGACTATTATTTGAATAATAATCATAACGGTCTTCTGGAACATATAGAGTTGCAGAAGGATAAGTTTTTTTAAATGCTTCTGAACTAGTTTGTACAGATTTGCCATAAACTACCTCTGTCAAAGATGGCATAGAATAAAATAAACATTGGTATAAGCATACATTATCACCGATTTCAATTCTTCTCAGATTAGTACAGCCTGAGAATGTTGTATTTACTATGCCATCTTTTCCAACAACAGTACCATTTGGCACAATGATACTTTCCAAACTTGAGCATTCATAAAAAGCTTGCTCGCCAATAAACTGAATAGTTGCTGGCAAATCGATTCTTTCCAAGTTGCTACATCCACGGAAAGTCAACTCCTCTATTCTCGTTACCCCTGAAGGGATCGAGATGGAAGTCAACTCGGTGCAATTGAGAAATGCACGATCTTTCATAGAGGTAACACTACATCCATTCACCGTTGCCGGGATTGTGATTGCTCCTGTACATGCATCAGTATGACCAGATACTATATAGGTTTGTCCATCATTATTCAATGTGTATATTACCCCCTGTGCATCCGTAACTTCTTGCTCTGGCGAATCCTCCACAATCGCCTCAATGCTCTTGAAATCTTTCCAATAATTTGCAGCGGAATAAGCACTTACACTGCCAGCCGGCACATAAAGAGTAGCATTGGAGCTGTTTGTGAATGTAATCTCGGTAATGACCAATGGAGTGTTCCGCTCTACAGTAACGGAATTCAAGTTCGTACAACTACAAAATGCCTCATCTCCTATCGATATTACTGTATTTGGTATACGAATCGAAGTCAAGCCTGTCCTTTTGAAAGCGCCAGTGCTAATAGTTGTTATGTTATTGGGGATATCGACTGAAGTCAGCTGTGTACAGCCGTTAAACATATTGACTCCTATGGAAGTAACACCTGATGGGATATTGACTGATTGAATATTTTTGCAATCAAAAAAGACCGCCCCCGAGAAATTTACTACCGATTGGGGAATAGTTACCGAATTAAGACCATAACACCCAGTAAATTGGAATACACCCAGGGTCGTGATGGTACTGGGTATTATCAAATCGGAAATCTCAGAGTCATTCAAATATAAGTGGTGTGCCACACCAAGAGGATTAGCATAATAATCATCAGCGAAAGCTATTCTACACCATGCCTCCAAATCTGAGATATGCACTTTCTCAAAACTATTTTCGTTGCAACCTCTAAAAACTTCTGAAGACCCAGATGTCGTACCAATATAAGAAATAGAAGCAGGAATTGTTAATTCTGTCAACCCTGTACACTGATAAAAAGCATGATCGCCAATACCATTAACAGTATAACTCACCTGATCATGTATGACAGACGAAGGAATCACGACGGTACCGGAGTATTTGTCAGTCTTAGAAATCACTTCTGCTGTATAGTTCTCATAATTCAGTTTGTATTTTATTTGATCTATCGTGACCTCTTCCGTTAGTATTCCGCCTGCTTCACTTCTCTCTACAATTTTATCACTATACCTATTCCAAACATTGGCATTTTGATATGCACTCTTACTGCCATCTGGTACTATGATATTGGAAAATACTTGCAATCCTACTGATTCTAAAACATCATCAGGAATACTTGGTGGTGTCGTAGATTGCATGATAATAATTGTTCCTGTAGATGCCTGTAAACTGGAACTGTCAAATACTTGGACTGATGCAGGGATTATAAGTATTTTTATCGGACACCCGCAAAATGCTTGTGTTCCAAGTCGTGTCACAGTAGATGGAATAGTCAATTTTTTTAGAGAAGAACAACCATAGAACGTAGTTTCCTCAATTGCAGTAAGCCCCTCTGGCAGATTAATATTATGTAATGAAGAACAACCGAAGAAAGCACCTGCACCAATAGTTGTAACTGAGGATGGAATAATGACATCGGTCAGCTGTTCACAAGACCAACCAAACGCATCTTCTCCAATAGAGGTCACGCTGTAACTAACATCCGAATATGTGAGTGTTGAAGGAATCACAACTTCTCCCGAATAATTGTTAGGATTCGATGTCACTTCGGCCGTGTGATTATCTGCATTTAGATTATAATAAATGCCGTCAATTTCCACAGCATCAGCATAGGCTACCAATGGAAGGAAAGCCAAAAGGTAAATTAAAAAAAGATTCTTTTGTTTCATAACTATATTCCTTTTATTATTTTTTCTTGCTTTTATCAACATCACAAAGAGTGTGAGTCTTCTTGACATTCTTAGTCTGAAGGTTCTGCATCACTGGAGAACGTTGCAAAGATAAGCATTTTTTTTTGAAAACTGCAACATTGTGAGCTGAATTTTTTATTCCACTCACAAAGGTAGCATAAAAAACGGACTTGAGCAAGTCCGTTTAAGTCCTAATGGAATTCTTTTTAATCCAAACAGGAATTATGCCGATGAACTGGCGATTTCCTAAGACCAACACCCGAACACATCAATTAAGGTATTCGTAGAGCGTGTTGAGGTTGTGGAGATAGACGTCGTCCTGAACTCGCTCCCAGACGGTGTGGGTTGAGTCGGATTCGGTCTTCGAGAGGCGATAGACGCCGAGGAACACATAGCCGGAATCAACCAGATTCTTCATGAATGTAATGCGTATCTCATTGCGATGAAGGGACAGATAATAGAGTTCGCTGTTGCGACGATCGATCTCTTCCTTGGTCACATATTTCTCTGTCCAACGATCTGTGATGGTTGGCATCAAGGCGGCAGAGTCGCCCAAGTTGCCCCAAGTGGGATTCTTATATTCAGGCCCCCAAATAAAGATGCCTGGGTAGTTGGTCAGTTGTCGGCCCCAGTAAAAGTCGAAATCGTAAATGCCAAACAATTCGAGATACTCCTTAGGTCCGTTAAAGTGAGTTCCCTTTTTCAGATAATAGTCAGCCATGAACTCGCCAGGCTCTTTCTTCTTGTCTTTAGATGGCAAAAACATGATCCCCCCAACCACTAAGGCGAGGACCACGGCAGCCAACGAGATGAGGACTTTCCAATTCATGAGACGCTGCCAGAAGGGAACTGGGGTTGGCCCTTCCTGAGGAACCATCTGACCACAGAAAGCGTCCCAGTCTTTGAAATCGACGAACTGGGCCAGGACATCGAGCGTTGACTGACGGGGCACAGACTGTTCCTGAAGATAGCCCCAAAGGCGTTTCAACGTGGTGGGACTGACGGTCTCGTGGAGCTTGTCGAATATCTGCTCTGACAGGAAATCGAAATCCTTAGGAGTTCTCATCTTCCTGTCAACTGCTGTCTCAATCAGTTCTCGGAGTTTGGCTAATGCCTGTTCGTGTCGTTCTTGCTGTATCATATTCTCATATTAGATCGTTCATATGTTAGTTAATGATATAAAACTAAAGAAAGAATGCCAAATAAACGGGCAAGTACTTCACTGATTCTTCGCGAGCATAATCTTTCGTATAAATAAGGTAACGCTCATTAGTGATACGTGATGAGAATTTTTTGCAGAAGGCATCTAATGAGGCATGTGTCTTGTAAGAAGATGACTTCACCTCTATCGGAAGAATCTTGGTTCCACGAGACAACAGAAAATCAACCTCGTAATTGTGTTTTCCGCTCTCCGTAGGCCATGAATGATAAAAGAGCTTGTTACCTGAAGCCGTCAGCATCTGAGCCACGATATTTTCATATAGATAACCAAGATTAGTAGCAAGTTTATCACTCAGAAGTCGTTCATAAATGATATTTTCCGTAAATGCCTTATCACGGAATGCCAACGTAACAAAAAGCCCAGTGTCGCCTACAAACATCTTATATTGTTCTAAATCCTCCGTACTGCCAAGACCTACATTGGGATCATCACAATGATGGGAGATATTGACTGTTTTTGATTTCTCCATTTCTGAAATGAGTTCGATGTAGTCTTCGTTTCTTGCCTTTGGAATTACACTGGAAATCTGATAGCGGGAAGCATTACTATTCAGTTGAGCAGGTATGGCAGCAAAGATGCGAGCTGCTTTGCCAGAGGGATCGATTTTACCAAAGTCCTCATCGTAAAGATCCAGAATAAGCCTTTTAGCACGATCCACCATCTCAAAATTATTGGTTTCCAAGTAGGCATCCACTGCCTGGGGCATGCCTCCGACAAGCATATAAAGTCGAATGTCACGCATGGGTTTGCGGTGGGCTTCCTTCAAGGGCTGTGGATGCTCCCAAACGTTACGGAGCAATGGGATGGTTGCAGTATCGCCTAAGGCCCAACGGAACTCTTCATAATCCATCGGATACATACTGATACGCTCTTCTTCGCTGGGAATAAGTATGTTCTCTGTATTCTTACGAATAGATATCAGAGACCCCGTTTCAATATAGTCGTAACGATGATCTTCTACAAACGATTTAATAGCTTGGCGGGCAAGTGGCTGAAACTGAACCTCATCAAAGACGATAAGTGACTTGCGCTCAACTAATTGTACGCCATAGACCAGCTGAAGTCGTAGGAAAATATAGTTAAGATCGGATACATCATTAAAAAGGTCTTTAATTTCCTGTGAGCATTTGGTGAAATCAATAAAGATGAATGATTCGTACTCGTTGCGGGCGAATGTCTTGACAATTGTCGATTTGCCTATACGACGGGCACCTTCTATGAGGAGAGCACTGTTTCCTTTGCTCTCCTGCTTCCACTTGAGCAGGCGTTCGTAAATTTTGCGCTTAAAGAGTCTCTTGGGTTCCATATTATACTATTTTGACTGCGCAAAGATAGTATTTTTTCTTCTTTCCTCAAAATTTTTTAGCCACAAAAGTACAAAATTCTCAAAATTTAAATCGCTATTTTCCGCAAAATCCTCAAAATGTTGGATTCACCCCGTTTACTTAATCACGACCTTGCGGGATTTGGAGGCTTGACGGATGATATAGATGCCAGGGCTGAGGGCATCGAGGCTGTGGCCACAGGACTGACCTGAGAGAGAATAGACCTCGTAAGGCTCCTCCAGATCCACGCTCACCTCCTCAATACCATTGGGCACATAGGTATAGCCCAATCGCTTGTCCATCCAAGTAAGCCTTTCCTTCATAAAACGTCTCACATTCTCCACCTCTGCCGCATAACTGCCCCAGGTTTTCGGGTTCATGTGCACCTTCGTATTCAGAATGGGCCAGCGCATGAAGTTCAACGTCTGAGAGGCCGCGAGTTCTGCCTCCATCTGGTCGATAAAGGCCACCAGACGCTCCTCAGTGAGATCGGCATGACGGGCCTTGTCCCAGATATCGAGGAGCATGGTTTGGGAGGTTTGATTCCTCAGGACGAAATTATCCGCCAACTCTCTCATGGTACCCGCATAACTGCCCCCACTGCGATAAATATAATCCTTCTTGCCACAGACAGGATAAGTACGATAGTCGTTGTCGAAAGCGATGTCAAAATCCCACACAGGACCCGTGTACATCGTATCATCATCCCGTTCCTTATACATATACACACTCCAATAGGTATCCGTATTTCCCGAGAGTTCCCCCACGAGGAAATGTCTCAGGAAGGTGTTCTTGTCTAAATAACGGTCCAGGTCATTCTCCATCTTGTTGAAATACGCCCTGATATAATTGCGCTGGTCAACGGTGATAGAGTCCTCCTGAGGCGACTTGATAGTCACGGGATTACGACTGTTCGACCTGAACCATGATTTCTCACTTTCCGCATAGGCATCCACCTCCACCAGATAACCGCCTGTCACAGCCACTCCGGAATTATCCTCTGGCTTCATCTCTGTCACTTCCACACGGTTTTTATGCACCTGAATCTGGTCACAGAGTTGATAACAGCCCTTGTACTCACCATTCAACATAACATCGACTGCCGTACCATAGGGTGTATAGGGCATCCCCAACCACTTACTCAGTTGAAAGGCCAACAGGTTTCGCATCAGCGTCTTGTCACCATAGTTATTGATCAGTGTCCATTTCTTGGCCTTGGCAGGAGCATCAAGCACATGCTGTTTCTCGTCAAACTTAATACGGTAGGGCTTCTTTGGGAAGTTACGGGAATAGTTACCGCGTTCTCGTGTCGTACCTGGTTCTGAAAGCAGTTTGGTACCTCCATCAGAAATGATCGTCAACTGCGACACGATCTGATGCTCTTTATCGGGAGGGATTACCCCATCTTTCGTATGAATACTGACGGTAGGCAGATTGGTAATCTGATACAGATGACTGTCATCTCCCGCCCCTGCATGACCATAGAACTCCAACTCTGCGATGTTACAACGTGCGTCTGAAGGCCCAACATATCTGACATATCTGAAACCTCTCGAACAAGCCACATCCGCATACGACATCTGACCGATCTTCCCCTTCTCCGTAATGAGATACAGAGGCAGGGCATCCATGAAATCCGCCCTGTTAGCACCCTCAAAGACACCCAAAACAACTCTGCCCTCCCCCTGACCATCGTTTCTGGGCGACCAGCCCACACGAGTGATCACATGAGCCTCACCTAAGTCAAGTCCTGCCCACGTATAACTCCTGTCATACGAGGCGAAAAAGGTATTGAGATCCCCGTCAAAGGCATCCTTGCAGGTATTGACTGTCGTCGTTCTGTCATTGGTACTGTAATCCACAGATACCTCCGTACCAATCACCTGTCCCGTCAACAGGTCATCAGCAGAGACAGACCCGCAGAGGAGCACCGACAACGTCAGGAACAACTGTCTGAGGTCTTTCATCATCACTGATACTTCTTAATGACACTATAGGCCTGATAAAGCCCTAACTCACCCGCCTTACTGAGATCGGCAATACCCTCTGCCGTCTTCTTGGCTTGCAGACGGGCCAGACCTCTGTTGAAATAGGCCTCCGCGAGGTTGGGCTCGAGTTCAATGGCCTTGCTATAGTCATCGATGGCGTGCTGGTAGTCGTTGCGCTGCACATACAGGTTCCCACGGTCATAAAAGAGATAGGCATTCTGAGGGGCCAACCGGATAGCGTCAGAAAGATCGCCCAACACATTGGCAGACTGCAACTCCACATTCGTACCCTGAGAGGCATTGAACTCATTAATCTTTGCCTGACACACAGCCCGCTGCCAATAGGCCAACGACGAGGTGGAATCAATCTGCAGATAGATGCTCAGATCGTCAATGGCATTGTCGAAATTCTGGATCGAACAGTAGGCCACCGCCCTCAACAGGAGGTAAGATTTCACATCAGCAGTGGTCTTCGTATGCTCGATGACAGTACTCAGGGAATCGATATAGGTGAAGGACTGCTTCATCTGTTGTTCACCCAACCTCGTCTGGTCACACGACACATAGATCTTCCTACTGCCGGAATGCTGGTTAAACACCTCCACACTCCGCTCATAGGGCATATCCCGCTTCACCTCACTGAAGGGTTGGGCAAAGGTCAGACCATACATCGGCAGGTAGTTCATCTCCGCCTTGCGGTTCTGTACCCTACCCCTGTAGTCGCTCGCATACTCATGCTCCACCTCCTGTTCGTCAGCCACCACGAGTTGGTTGTATTTCTCTAAGTCTTCATCACTGCGTTTACGCATCTGACGTTGTTTCTGGGTCATCTTGGGCTGTTTGCCATAACGTTTGTCGATCTGCGCCTTCAGAATCCTGAACTCATCCAACTCCGCCTGTTTGGTATTACCCAACCTACGATAGCAGGAGGCCCTATGCTCCAGACCAAACCAGAAGTTCGGGAACTCCTCAATCACCTTCGAATAGTCCCTGATAGCTGCCCTCAGGTTACCCGTCTGCTCCAACAACAGGGCACGATTAAAAAGTGCCATCAGGTTGTCGGGTTCCAGTTTCAGCACAAAGTCAAAGTCCTCGATACCCCGGTTGTCATCACCCACCTGAGCCCTCAGCAGACCTCTATTATAATGGCCGAGGAAGTTATTGGGATCTAAGTCGAGGGCGGTGTCATAGTCAGCCATGGCCCCTCGCAGGTTCCCTTGGTTATAGCGTGCAAGTGCGCGGTTGATATAATTACCGGGATGCTTGGGCAACAGGTGGATACTCTTAGTCAAGTATTCCTCGCCTGTCTGCCACTCCTGTGCAGCCAGACTGATCATGGCCTTTTCTGCCCAGATACCGCCATCGTAGGGATCGAGTTCCAGACTCTTGTCCAACGACTGCACAGCCTTCACCGTATCCTCCTGCAACAGATACACTTCTGCCTGCATGGCATAGGCACGGGCATATTTCGACCAGTGCGTAGTCATTGTGTCAATCTCTGCCAAGGCACGGTCATAGTTCTTGTCCTGGATCAGACAGAGGATGCGGTTATGCCATAGACTCTGGTTCTCAGGATCATAGCGCAGGGCCTTGTCATAGTCCAGCACAGCCTCCGAGAACTTCTTCTGGTTGATGCGACAGAGACCACGCAACTCATAGGCACTCACCACATAGGGATTTCTTTCGATGGCCTCGGTACAGTCGTTCTCTGCCCCCCGGAAGTCATCGAGGTAGTATTTGGCCACGCCCCTGAAAAACCACGGCTCATAGAGCCAGGGCTTCTGACTGATGGCCTGATTAAAATACTGGATGGAGAGGACATAGTCCTCATAATACAAAGCCGATCGTCCTATCATCACCAGACGATCGGTATTAAACTGGGCATTCGCCAGTATAGGCCAAACGATCAAAAGATATAAAATGCGCCGCATTTTTATCTTTTCACGGGTTTGGTCTTGTAGGCACAACGATAGCGCCCTTCAGTCAGGGCACGGAGTTTGTTCTTGATGAGTTGTTTGCGCAACGGAGAAATCCGATCCACAAACATCTTACCGTCCAGATGGTCAAACTCATGCTGCATCACACGGGCCAGATAACCTTCAATCCACTCGTCATGATGCTGGAACTGCTCATCATCCCATGTCACATGGATACGCGTGGGCCTCACCACCTTCTCATGGATGGCAGGCAACGACAGACAACCTTCCTCAGAGGTATCGGTCTCCTCCTCGTCGTACTCGATGATATGGGGATTGATAAAGACGTTCCTGAATCCTTTATACTCTGGCAGATCCTCCGACAACACATCCAGATCAATCACCGACAGACGGATAGCCTTGCCAATCTGAGGGGCAGCCAGTCCGATACCATCACTCTCTGCGAGGGTCTCCCACATGTCAGCGATGAGTTCCTTCAACTGGGGATAGTCAGGGGTGATATCCTCTGCCACCTTCCTCAGCACCGGCTGTCCATATATATAAATAGGTAGAATCACTTTTAATCTTTAATGTTTAATGTTTAATCTTTAATGTTTAATGTTTAATCTTTAATTTTCAATGTTCAACGTTCAATGTTCAACGTCTTGCCCGAAGATAATCTTCGAGGATAATCGTCGCACTGATCTCATCGACGAGTGCCTTATCCTGACGGGCTTTCTTTTTCAGGCCCCCGTCAATCATGGCCTGATGAGCCAGCACAGAGGTGAAACGTTCATCATAATACTCGATAGGCACCTCTGGGAAAGCCTTCTTCCATCGGTTCACGAACTGTTGCACCCGCGCTAAGTTCTCACTGGGTTGACCATTGGTCTGCTTGGGTTCACCGATGATGATACGCTCCACAGACTCCTTCGAGAGATAGTCTTTCAACCAGTCGAATAGCCCTGACGTAGAGACAGTCGCCAATCCTCCTGCAATAATCTGCAAAGGATCGGTGACTGCCAGTCCGGTACGTTTCTGTCCGTAGTCGATGGAAAGAATCCTCGCCAACTCGCGATTTATTGGGCGCTGTAGAGCAACCAAGCGTCGGGATAGGTCTCACGCAACTGGTCACGGCTGGACACGGCGGAAGCCTTATCAGCAAACGTGGATGCTACCACACGGAACATATTTTTATCCTCGTTCTTCACGATCTGGGCATCGTAGCCAGCGGCCTTCAGTTTCTGCTGCAGACCCTCTGCATTCGAGATCAGGCCAAACGAACCAACGATCACGCTGAAGTCCTTCAGACCAGCACCGCTGATCAGAGAGACACTCTCCTGACGAACAGAGACATTGTCGAGGTTGTCAACCACACGTGCCTCATCAGCGGGCTTTGCCTCCACAGGAGCCACAACAGCGGCATCTTCTGAAGTCTGGACTGCTGCCTGCTGGGTAGCGGTGTCATACTGCTTTGCTTTCTCGTAGGCCTTCTTATAGGCACTCTCACTCGACTTACAGCTTGTAAAAGCCATGGCTGCGCATAAACCTACGCAAATAAGGGTCGTTTTTTTCATTTTTGTTGTTATTTAATTAAGTTGTTGATTCTCTAATTTGGTGCGAAATTACAAAATATCACGCAAAAGCAAGCGAAAAAGGCACATAAAGTTTGTTAAATCGGGGAAAACACATCTTTTTAACAAAAAATTTGGCGTTTTTTTGCGTTCCAACGGAAAAGTTTTGTATATTTGCAAAACGAAAACTCATTATTCACTAATAAAACAGTTCGATTATGAAAAGTTTAGGTTATTTAAGCGCATTCCTGGGTGGTGCGATTGCAGGTGCAGCCCTGGGTATCTTAATGGCTCCCGAAAAGGGTGAAGACACACGTGTCAAAATTACAGACGCTGTGGAGGACTTTTTGAAAAAGCACAACATCAAACTCAGCCGCAAAGAAGTGGTTGACCTGGTAGATGACATTCAAGACGCTACCGAGGAGGAATAAACTGACTAATAGAGGAGTGAGTGATGCTTTCCAGCGACAAGAATGTTGAGACGTTTGCCCAACTGATTGAGGTGCTGAAACATTACCTTGGGCTTCAGACGGAATATGTCAAGCTCGATGTGATTGACAAGGTAGTACGCCTGTTAACAGCGGCTGCCTTGGCAATCCTCTTTTTCTTTATCATCATCGCAGTCCTGATGTTTTTCGCCTTTGCCTTCGCATTCTGGTTGGCCACCTATACGGGTACAGCCCTGGCCTTCCTCATCGTGGCCCTGATCCATCTCCTACTCTTCTTCGTGGTTTTCCACTTCCGCAAATCTTGGTTCGAAAAACCCTTGGTTCATTTCCTCGCCGCCCTGCTCCTGAGCAAGTAATGTTTAATGTTTAATCTTTAATGGTTAATGTTTAATGTTTAATCTTTAATGGTTAATGTTTAATGTTTAATGTTTAATCTCTAATGTTGCCTGTTCAAAAACCCATCCGAGAATACCGTACGTTGGAAGAGATTCGCCAACGCAAGGATGAACTGCTCAATGATCTCCATCAGGATAATACACAGTTCACCAAACTATGGAATCAGGTATTTCTCAAGCGCGAGGATAATTCCAAAACCGATTATATCGCCGGTCTCGTCAGCAATGGCATCGTTGCGGTTGATACCTTCTTTCTCATCCGCAAACTCCTGAAAAACTACGGTTCCCTCTTCCGTTTCTCGAAAAAGAAGCACCGCTAAGGGCACAATGGGGCCAGGCCCCTCTGTGCCCCTCCCATCGAGGGCACAATGGGGCCTGGCCCTAATGTGCCCTAATGTGCCTTGCGGATGATTTTGATGCCAATAGACGTGAGGCGGGATAACTGTCTGATGCTGGCGCCATAATTGCGGGCTGCATCTAAGATCTCATCACGCCGCTCCTTGCTATACAACTGCAAGTCAGTCGGTTTGTTGAGTCCATAGGTCGAAGTTAGGAATGCTCTTACCTCTTCATCCGAGACCATACAACCACGTTTGTCGAAATCCAATATGCTTGCAGCCTTGGGCAATGGTGTCCTGACTAACTCATCCAACTCTTTCAGTGGTATGCGTTTCAATACAGAGGATGTGGCGCAGATAGGCGAACCATATCTCGGGTGACCCATATATTCACCCCAACTACTCCATTCGTAGTAATCGATATTCTCACAGAGTCCCCCAGCAATGGGATTCTGATGAATATATCGGATCAGCGTGTAAAAATACGCAACGTCATTGACCGGTTCGCTCCTGAATCTGTCCTGAAACAGATGTCCGTAATGCTCATACTTTACATTGTAGTACATGGCAAACGTCGAAGCGATACGCCAAATAACCGTGGAAAGATCCTCGGCCTTCTCCTGGATAAGCAGGTGAACATGATTCGGCATCAGACAATAGGCATAGAGTACGCAACGTTGTGGTAGTGGTTTCCCGAGTTCGTCGGTTGGGGATACCATCTGACGCAACAGATCGATGAATTTCCTGTAGTCAGACTCCTGTTCGAAGATCAGTTGTCTGTTAATACCTCTTAGCATCACATGATAGATGCCTGTTACACTTTTTGTTCTGGGTTGTCTTGGCATAGTATAAATAATTTAAGGAAGGGCACAATGGGGCCTGGCCCTAATGTGCCCTAGTTGGCGGATTCGAATTCTTCGAGGAAGCGGGTATCGTTCTCGGAGAACATGCGGAGGTCGGAGACACGGTACTTCAGATTGGTGATGCGCTCGACACCCATGCCGAAGGCATAACCCGAGTAGATCTTCGAGTCGATGCCACAGAGTTCGAGAACATTGGGATCCACCATACCACAGCCGAGAATCTCTACCCAACCAGTATGCTTGCAGAAGCCACAACCTTCTCCACCACAGATGAAGCAGGAGATATCCATCTCTGCTGAGGGTTCTGTGAAGGGGAAATAACTGGGACGCAGACGGATCTTCGTGTCAGGACCGAACATCTCCTTGGCGAAGGAGAGCAATACCTGCTTCAGATCGGTGAACGATACGTTCTTATCGATATAAAGTCCCTCCACCTGATGGAAGAAACAGTGGGCACGGGCGGTGATGGCCTCATTGCGATAGACGCGACCCGGACAGATCACACGGATGGGCTCAGAGAGTTTGCCATCCTCTGTATGCAGACGCTCCATCACACGGGCCTGGACAGAAGAGGTATGCGAGCGCAACAGGATGTTCTTCGTCACATCGTTGGGATGCTGGGAGACGAAGAAAGTGTCCTGCATGTCACGGGCAGGATGGTCTGCTGCGAAGTTCATCTTCGTGAAGATATGGTTGTCATCCTCCACCTCTGGACCGTCGGCCAGGACAAAGCCCATGCGCGAGAAGATATCGATAATCTCGTTGGTGACGATCGTCAGGGGATGACGGGTACCCAGTGCAATAGGATATGGTGTGCGCGTCAGGTCGAGGGTCTCTTCGTTAGACTCCTGAGTCTCGCACTCCTCGCGCAACTGATTGATGCGCTCCGTGGCCAGGGTCTTCAGTTCGTTGATCTTCATACCAACGGTCTTCTTCTGATCGGCTGCCACATTGCGGAAATCATTCATCAGGGCCGTGATCTCACCCTTTTTGCTAAGGTATTTCAGGCGGAGTTGTTCCACTTCCTCCGCGTTCTTGGCACTTAACGTCTGAACTTCTTTAAGCAGTTCGTCTATCTTATCAAGTATCATATCTGTGTTAAATTTGCAAATTCGCGTGCAAAGGTACGAAATAAATTAAACATTAAACATTAAACATTAAAAAAAATGAGGAATAGAAGAAATAATTTCGGATTTTTGCGCTATCTTTGCACAAAATTTCGAGAAATATCGATGAAGAGGTTTTTGATTGGTTTTTTCGCGGTGGCATTGCTGATGTTCTCCTGTACGGGGAATAAGGCTGGACAGGCCGATGGGACAGACGCAGACTCTGTGGCAGACACTTCGGAGGTGGCTGAGACTGATACGCTGGAGCTGTTGATCACCGAGACACCCATGCCCAGGGCTGCTGATGCGATGTTTGACGACTTCATCTTTAACTTCGCCGCCAACAAACGTCTGCAGAAGGAGCGCATCATCTTCCCTTTGCGGCAGACAGAGGCGGGCAAGACCACTACCATCGATAAAAACCACTGGCAGATGGAGCATTTCTTCATGCGCCAAGGCTATTACACCTTACTTTTCAACAACGAGCAACAGATGGCACTGATGAAGGATACCGCTGTGTCTGAGGCTGTTGTGGAGAAAATCCAACTGAAGAAAAACCGTGTGACCAACTATCTCTTCCAGCGCATCCGAGGGGCGTGGATGTTGAAGGGCATCCAAGTGACGACCATCCCCGAGAATGCTAATGCAGATTTCCTGACGTTCTATCAGAAGTTCGTGACAGATAGTGCGTTTCAGGTGAAAAGCCTGAACGAGACGGTGGACTTTGTGGGACCTGATCCTGATGACGACTTTAACATGATGGAGGGTGTGATTACGCCTGACACCTGGGAGGCTTTTGCCCCGACTCTGCCTGGGAAAGTGCTTTATAACATCGTTTATGGCAAAGCCCAACCCTCTGGGAATGAGAAGATATTCCTGTTGAGAGGCGTGGCCAATGGACTGGAGTTGGAGTTGCGCTTCAAGAAAGTTGGGGAGAAGTGGAAACTGATGAAAATGACCACGTGATACTTTAAAGATTAAACATTGAGGGACGAACGGGATTATAGTCTGAAGGCACATAACACATTTGGCATTGAGGCGAAATGTGAACGATTCATCGAGTTTACTTCTGTGGAGGAGGCCCAACAGGTGGCTGAGATCCTGCGTGAATCCGAACGCCCTTATATTATAATAGGTGGAGGCAGTAATCTGTTGCTCACGAAGGATTACCCTGGCATCGTAGTGCGCTCTGACATCTTGGGCATCCAAATCTCACAGGGGGACCTGTCCCCCTGTGAGATGACCTGCGGCAGTGGGGAGGTGTTTGACGAGATTGTCGAGGCGTCCCTGATGGCTGGACTCTATGGACTTGAGAATCTTTCGCTGATTCCCGGTGATGTAGGTGCGAGTGCTGTGCAGAATATCGGGGCCTATGGCGTCGAAGCCAAGGACTACATCAAAAGCATCGAGGCTGTGGAGATCGCTTCGGGTAAGGTGGTAATTATTCAGGCCAAGGACTGTGGTATGGCTATCGCCAGAGTAAGTTCAAGACAGAATGGAAAAACAAGTATCTCATCACCCATGTGACGTATCGTCTCTCGACCATCTTCAAGCCCCATCTGGAGTACGGGAACTTGAAGGGCACATTAGGGCCTGGCCCCATTGTGCCCTCGACGAGGGGCACAGAGGGGCCAGGCCCTAATGTGCCCTTCAGGCTAAGGGAGGTGATTATCGGGATCAGAAATGAGAAGTTGCCAGACCCGAAGGTGATGGGGAATGCGGGCAGTTTCTTTATGAATCCCATTGTACCTCGGGCGACATACGAAGCCTTGGCTGCGCAACATCCCAATATGCCCCACTATGAGGTGGATGCTGACCACGTGAAGATTCCTGCCGGTTGGATGATAGAACAGTGCGGTTGGAAGGGCAAGACCATGGGACGTGCCGGGGTGCATGACAAACAGGCTTTGGTACTCGTCAACTTAGGTGGGGCTACAGGCGAGGAAATCGTCAGACTCTGTCAGGCCATCCAGAAGGACGTGAAAGAGACATTCGGAATCACCATTAACCCAGAGGTTAATATTGTTTGAACATTAAAGATTAAACATTAAATTGTGAAACTGACGTTTTTAGGCACGGGAACATCTTGTGGGGTACCAGTGATTGGTTGCCAGTGCGAGGTATGTCAGAGTCAGGATCCTCGTGACAAGCGAACACGCTGTTCTGTGCTTGTGGAGACAGATCAGACCCGTCTGTTGATCGACTGTGGGCCTGATTTCCGTCAGCAGATCCTGTCACAGCCCTTCCGTAAGATCGATGGGATATTGATTACCCATGCGCATTATGACCACATGGGAGGGATGGATGATATCCGGCCGTATTGTCAGTTTGGTGAGATCAACGTTTATGCCGATCCTATTGCCAAACAGGGCATGCTGCAGATGTTGCCCTACTGTTTTGCAGAGAATCGTTATCCCGGAGTGCCTGCCATCGGACTCCATGAGATTCATGCCCATGAGCCTCTAACCATCGGTGACCTGGACATCATGCCCATCGAAGTGATGCATGGCAAACTGCCCATCTTAGGCTATAAGATCGGTCCCCTGACCTATATCACGGATATGAAAACCATCGCTGATGATGAACTCGAATATATGGAGGGAACAGATATCCTCGTGGTGAATGCCCTGCGCTTTACGAAGCCCCATCATTCCCATCAACTCATGGATGATGCCATCGCCTTTGCGCGTAAAGTCAGAGCCCGCCAAACCTACATCATCCATGTCTGTCACGATGTCGGCCTCCATGCTCAGGTGAATCAACAACTTCCCCCCGACATCCAATTAGCTTACGATGGTCAAGAAATCCTTCTAAGGGCACATTAGGGCCAGGCCCCATTGTGCCCTCGATGGGAGGGGCACAGAGGGGCCTGGCCCTAATGTGCCCTAATCCAACTGCTCGTAAACGGAGTTGTTGGATTTGTATTCGGGAACGATGGCTTTCATCTTGGCGACGGTGGCCATGTTATCATAACGCTTGGAGATATCAATCAACTCATTGATATCCTTGCAAACTGCATCATAATCATACTCGCGCACTTCGGCGATACGAATCTTCTCATGGAACGTCGGTTTGGTACCCTCCATTTCGTTGAGCACCTCCTCAAAGAGTTTTTCTCCCGGACGCAGTCCCGTAAACTTCACCTCCACGTTCTTGGCCCCCGATAGTTTGATCATACGATTAGCCAAATCCGCGATCTTCACGGGCTGACCCATATCGAAGACGAAAATCTCACCACCATTACCCTTTGTACCAGCCTCCAGCACCAACTTACAAGCCTCCGGGATCAGCATGAAATAACGTACGATACGCTCGTCAGTGACCGTCACAGGTCCACCATTGCGAATCTGCTCACGGAACAGAGGAATCACCGACCCATTCGAACCCAGCACATTACCGAATCTCGTCGTCACGAACTGCGTTCTCGCACTGGGACCGCCCAACTGTGACACCGTCACAAAACTGTCCTTATTACCTAATGATTGCAGATGCGATATAATCTTCTTCTCTTTAATGGCCTGATCCAGCGCCTGCACATAAATCTCACAGATACGCTTCGAACAACCCATCACGTTCGTGGGATTCACCGCCTTGTCAGTCGAGATCATCACAAACTTCTTAACCCCGTATTTCACACTCAGGTCGGCAATCACCTTCGTACCATAGATATTGTTCAATACAGCCTCCGAGGGATTATCCTCCATCATCGGCACATGCTTATAAGCCGCAGCATGGAACACATAGTCAGGACGGAAACGCTTAAACACCTCCTCCATCCGCTTGGAGTGACAGATGCTGCTCACCAAGGTCTCAGCAGGGAGGCCAGGGAATTCTTTGGCCATCATCAGTCGCAGGTCATGCTCTGGCGTCTCTGCCTGGTCGATGAGCATCAGGGCGGCAGGCTTGAACTGAGCCACCTGACGCACGATCTCGGAACCGATCGAACCAGCCGAACCAGTGATCATCACGCGCTGCCCCTCCAATAGTTCAGCCACGGATTTCAGATCCACGCGGATCTCATCTCTCGGCAGCAACTCCTCCACGTTGACCTCTTTCAGTTGCAGGTTATTATAATCCTCATCGTTTCGTCCTTCACTACCCGGCGTCACCTCCTTGGCATTCTCTGCCATAAAGATCTTTGCCCCTGCACCAAGGATGATGTCTTGCAGTTCCTGATTATAGCGGAACTCATTAGTACGATAGGGAGCCACCAGCACACCTTCGATATCATTGTCCTTGATAACCTTGGTCAGGTCTTCACAGATGGAATAGACCTTCTCACCCATAATCTCCTGGTGCTTCGTGTTCTTATGATGCGTGATAAAGCCTTTCACGACAAAGCGCCTGGGTCGCTGACTCATGATATTCTTCGCCAGACCTACACCACCCGACATGGCACCGTAGATCAGCACACGCAGGGCCCTTCTATTCGAGAAAGCCACGTCGTATAGGGTCTTCACGAAAATACGCAGTGCCCACATCAGCAGAGTAGCAATGGTAAAGGTCAGGACGATACTGGTCGGATTGTAATAGACAAAATAGTCATAGGGCAACAGGTACATGACGAAATGGGCAATCAATACCAGACCCAACGAGACGAGGTTTCCATAGACTACGCGCATCAGATCGACGAACGATGAATAGCGCATAAATCCAGCATAAGTATGGAAGATTCTGAACCCCGGAATACTCAACAGCACAAAACAATTCACCGTATTAAATACCTTGAAGGTATTTTTATAAAGCGTCGGGGCATCATGGAAGGCAAGATAAGTCGCTGCCCCACTGATGATGATAATGAAGCAATCTATCAGGAAGATGCTCCAGTAGGGCAGTGAATTCTTTGTAAAATACCAGTTTAATATCTTGTCAAACGGATTCTTCATATCCCAATTCGTACGAATTTGGCTGCAAAATTAATTAATATTTTTGAAAGTTCCAAATAATATCGATAAAAATTACTCTATGGCCGTTGTATGCGGGTGATAGGCAGGCCCCAGGAGACTACGCGCAGGATCCGAATAGTTGCAGGTGATGCCACCCAAGTCGAAGAGCAGATGCGCCACATCATCCAGACACACAGGCAGATGCGCCCGCTGTTTGATCTCCTCAAAGACCGCTGGTCGTTTGGCCACAAACCCATCACTGCACCAGATCATAAAAGGAATTTCGCGGACATTTCGCTTCGACTCCTCATCCGTCAGTCCACCAGCCAGTCGTCCATAGCGATGACTGGGACCATCGAAGATATTGTCCCCATGATCCGACAGATACACCAACACAGCATCCTGCCCCCGGAACGCATCCATAATCATCCCCAACACCTCGTCGTGATACCGCGTCGCATTATCATACTCTGCCACTCGCTGCCGTTCCTCCTCATCCAGATCCTCCCTGGGGATATCCGTCCCTTTGAAATACGCGAACGTCTCTGGATAACGGCTCTTCGCCTCTAAATGCTGTCCATACAGATGGATGATGTTCAGCGACTTCCTCTCCTTGAGGAACATGCCCCGGCACCGTTCGACAAACACCCCGTCATAGCGGTCGATAAAGTCGTTCCTGACGTCAAAGCAACGCTCACTGATACGCTGGGGCGACATGAAATAGCCACAGGTATAGTCACGGAACCCCACCTTCCAGCGCGTAAACTGGTTATCGAAATACCCCACCCGATAGCCTGCCTGCTTGAAGATCGCGGGGAAGAGCACATCCTGCAGGGGATCATCCGCCTGATGGTTGTCACAACTCTGCAGTGAGATGAGGTAGCGCATGGCACTGTGCGTGAAACAGACGGGCGAGCAGGCATGGTCGAATGCCACTAAATGCTTCTCCGCACACAACTTAGGGGTCGTTGGAAGTTCATAGCCATAGAGCGGGGAATGATACTTGTTAAACGACTCCCCGATGACCAGTACAATGACAGGTGCCTCCGATGTCTCAGGCTGCCGATCCACACGGATACTGTCCATCAGCGTTACAATCCGATCGACGTCAGAATGCGATTCCTCCACAAACTGCACCGAGTGATACAGTCCCGCAACGGTATTGTAGCCATGGTTGGTCCAACTCAGCGGGATCAGGGGGAAAATCAATCCTGCCAGTGCGACAACAAAAGCGAGGACACGCTGAAACCTGGTCTTGAAGATGCGGTCGAGTTGGGTGCCCGTGACCCACCTGATCATAACCACATAGAGGACGCATGCCACCAAAAGGACACCAAGAGCCCGCCACGAGATCAAATAGTTACGCGCGAACTCCCAGGCCTCCTGGAAGTTCGTCTGCATAACAATCGTCATCACCGTCTCATTGATGCGCGCTCCGACCACCAGATAACTGGCTGTCTCAAGGAAGAAGAGCAGGTAGATGAGGGTAAAGAAACTGGCAATGAGGCGTTGATGGCAATGGATGAGCCACAGGATGACGACACTCCAGGCCAAGGAATGGACAAAGGCTGTGGCAAACAACCACTTCGCAAAATGATCGCAATCATATCCTGCAGGCAGACTCAACAGCAGTCCTGCCAGCAGCACCACAGCCCATCCACGTATCTTCACTCCCACTCGATCGTGCCTGTTGGCTTCGGCGTGAGGTCATACAACACGCGGTTCACCCCAGGAACCTCGGTAATGATGCGCTTCGTGATATGATGCAGCAGTTCGTATGGGATCTCCTCGATCGTGGCAGTCATGGCATCACGCGTGTTCACGGCACGGATGATGACGGGCCAGTCCCAACTGCGCTTATTCTCCTTCACACCCGTTGACTTATAGTCGGGCACGATGGTGAAGTACTGCCAGACCTTGCCCTCCAGACCGTTCTTGGCAAACTCCTCGCGCAGGATGGCATCAGATTCACGCAAGGCCTCCAGACGATCGCGCGTAATGGCTCCCGTGCAACGAACACCTAATCCAGGACCAGGGAATGGCTGACGATACACCATGTTATCAGGCAAGCCCAGTTCATGGCCGACCACACGGACCTCATCCTTGAAAAGCAGTTTGATGGGCTCTACCAGTTCGAACTGCATATCCTCAGGCAGTCCTCCCACATTATGGTGCGACTTCACAGGACCCGACTCGATGATGTCTGGATAGATCGTACCCTGTGCCAGGAAACTGATGCCCTCGAGTTTGCGGGCTTCCTCCTCAAACACACGGATAAACTCAGCACCAATGATCTTGCGTTTCTGCTCGGGATCAGCCACACCAGCCAATTTGTCGAGGAAGCGGTCCGTGGCATCCACATATACTAAGTTGGCGTTCATCTCATCGCGGAACACCTTGATCACCTGCTCGGGCTCACCCTTGCGCAGCAGTCCATGGTTCACATGTACCGATACGAGTTGTTTGCCCACCGCCTTGATGAGCAGGGCAGCCACCACGGATGAATCCACACCACCCGACAGGGCCAGCAGCACCTTCTTGTCACCAATCTGAGCACGCAACTCCTGAATCTGTTCGTCGATAAACTTCTTGGCCAATGCCGGCGTCGTAATACGCTCCATCGACTCCGGCCTCACATTTCCTGTAGTCATATTCTTTATAATTTTAAGTTGTAAAATTTTTCAGCAGGCAAAGTTACTCATTTTTTCGATAACTGCCAAAAAATCGCCTGAAAATTTGGCGGAGTCAGAAAAATGCGTTACCTTTGCCAGCGAATCGTTAACACGTCTAACCCTAAGAAAGACAAATGATGAAACAGTTTTTTGTTCTGATGATGACCGCCATTTGCTGCGGAATGAGTCTGGGAAGTTGTTCTCAGGAAGTCGTCAATGAGTCCCGTCTCGTGCCCCATCCCCAACCAACCATTAGCATAACGACGCGCACGGATCTGTCTGTCAATAAGGGTGTTATCTATCTGATGGACACCTTAGGCACCTGTGTCTCGACGCTCGAGAGTGACGGTTCTGGCAACTATGCCTCCACCTCACTCGATCCTGGCGAATACGATCTCTACGCTCTTGCCAGCGACAACCTCGCAAGTCTGGATCTCCCCTCACCGGAAGAGGCTTCGGCAACCAGTCTGATCAGGGCCTCTGGTGAAACCATAGGCGACCTTCTGATGGCCCATCAGCATGTACGTCTGCAGGAAGGCCAGAACACCTCCCTCGATATCACCCTCGATCGCAAAGTGATCTGTCTCAAGGAAATCCAGATCACTCAAGTGCCGTCAGACGTCACTGCAGTAAGTCTTAGCATCGCCCCACTCTATCCAAGCATCCTTCTCAACGGCTCGTACGACACAGAAGACACGCCTCAAACCCACACCATCCAACTCGATAAAGGCGAAGACGACATTTGGTATAAAGTCCCCGATGCGATGCTATTCCCTTCGATGGGGACTCCCAATATGTCTGTCACATTCGCCCTGCCCAGAGGACCCAAAGCCTACCTTTTCACCCCCTCAGAATCCTTTACGCCCAACCATCCTGTGCGTCTGCTTGGCACTTACAGCGATGAGTGGGAGGCATCAGAGATCCCAGTGGCCAAAGGCACTTATCAAGGCTATTATGTCGTGAGCGTCGATCAAGAGAACAGAACCGCCGTGTTGTTGAGGAAGACCCAGGAGAAAGGGATCACCTCGGAAGCCCAGATGAACCAGCGCGCTAAGGAGATCAACCGTCCCGCGGGTGCCTTGACAGACCATTGGCGACTGCCCACAGAAGCCGAGTGCAGGGCGTTTCTCTCTGATACCAATGTGAGTCAGATTTTCTTTAATGTGTGGTATTATGGCCAGTCGGACGGAAACCTCATCCGTTTGTCAAACAAAAAACAGAGCGACGATACAATTCTCATCGAAGGTCCCTATAGAACCACCTACGTCGATCCCATCTATTATCGCCCCGTCATCGACATCCGCTGGGCACAGTAGGGCCAGGCCCCTTTGTGCCCCGCGAATTTGGGGCACAAAGGGGCCTGGCCCTACTGTGCCCTTTCCACGTACTTCACTTTTTTCACGAATCCCCCAATCATGTTCCTGACGGTGAGCCAAACAGACTTAACGGGACCCAGATCCTCCACAGTGTGGAACACCTCATAGCGCCATTTCACTTTGTTGAACATCGGTATTGGGCTATAAAGACTATGGCTCACCCTGAGCGACGCCAGACACTCCTCTAATAGATAGCAGTCCGCTTTCTCACTGACCTCCATCCACAAGGCATAATCATTATGTCTGTCGATGTTCCTCACGCGGAATCCACCTAACTTCTGCGCGTCATACATCACGGTCAAATATCCCATCCAGCAACATTTGACAAGATCCTTGTGGGTCACCACCTTCAAGCCTCCCATCATGTCACCCCGGTCTTTCGAGTCCATGTTGATGTACTTATATTTGGTATAAGTAAAGGCGTAACCATTTTCCTCCATAAAGGCCACCTGCTTTTCCAGTTTGGTTGGTTCCCACAGATCTCCCACGTTCAGGAAGGCGATCCACCGTCCTCTGGCATCTCTCAATGCCGAGTTCATCGAAGAAGCCGATCCTTTACTTTCTATATTCTTCGACACATGGATTCGTTTATCTTTCATCAGATCCATCATCTGCGAAATGGTATCATCCTTCGACGAGTCATCCATAAAGATGAGTTCCCAGTTCTGATACGTCTGTGCGATGACGCTCCTGACGCTCTCTGTCACATAACGTCCATTGTCTTGCGACAGCATGATAATACTCACTAATTCCTTCCCTTTCATCACAACACGTTTGCCTTAATGGTTTCCACAATATACTTCACATCCTCGTCAGAGACACAGGGCCCTGCAGGCAGGCACATGCCCACCTTGAAGATCGCCTCAGAGACACCATTCACGTATGCGGGTACATCCTTATATACAGGTTGTTTGTGCATAGGCTTCCATACAGGACGAGCCTCAATACCAGCCTGATCCAGTGCCACACGCAAAGCCTCCACATTATCATTCGGCTGACAGTCGGTCACTGCACTCGATGCCGCATGAATCACGCCTGCAGCCCCTCCGACAGCCCCAGTCACAATGGCCTTATACGCATGCTCCTGTCCTTTCACCTTCAACTCCGGATCCAACGTAATCGTACAAAGCCAATAGTTCGAGTTGTATTCGCCAGAAGTTGGCTGCTTGTGCACGGTGATGCCCGGAACATCAGCAAGAAGATCTTCATAAAAGGCCTGCACATGCTGATGATGGGCTATATGCTCTTCCAGCACCGTCATCTGCCCCCTGCCTATACCCGCACAGATATTACTCATACGATAGTTATACCCTATCTTCTCATGCTGATAATACGGATAACTCTCACGATACTGTGTCGCATACATCATAATCTCCCGCCAAGAATCCTCATCAGGCGTAATCAATGCACCGCCCCCCGAGGTCGTGATCATCTTATTACCATTAAAACTCAGCACACCATACTTACCAAACGTACCCAGCACCTGACCGTTATAGCGGCTACCCATACCTTCCGCAGCATCCTCAATCACAGGGATCTCATACCTGTTAGCAATCTCCATGATACGGTCAATCTGATACGGCATACCATACAGCGCCACAGGTACGATAGCCTTCGGTTTCTTGCCCGTCTTGGCGATACGATCCTTGATGGCTTCCTCCAACAAATCAGGATCCATATTCCACGTCTCAGGCTCCGAATCCACGAACACAGGTGTCGCCCCAAGGTATGTCACAGGATGGCTTGATGCACAGAACGTAAAACTCTGTACGATCACCTCATCGCCCTGTCCTACCCCACACGCAATCAGCGCCAGGTGCACCGCCGCCGTACCACTTGCCAGCGCCACCACCCGCTTCGCGGGCACACCAGGGACTGTCTTCCCTGTGCCCATCTGGGGCACAGCGGGGACTGTCCCTGGTGTGCCCGTCACGAACTCTTCCAAATCCTTCTCAAACCCATTGACATTTGGCCCCAACGGCACCACCCAATTGGTATCAAACGCCTCTTTGATATACTTCTGTTCCTCCCCTGTCTCGCTCATATGCGCCAGACACAAATAAATCCTCTTTTTCTCTGCCATTTCCATTAATTTTGGTGCAAAGGTACAACAAATATTTGATTTGTTATCACGAAATCAATCCCTTTTTATTTAAATATCCGAATTATTGAGAGAAATGTCTAGCGCACCTCAAACAAAAAAAGTCCCCTGGGTGTTTGAGAAGCTTAGCCAAGGATTTGTTTGACTAAATCCTGAGAGTTTTCAGCATGGTATACGTTTCCCTTACGTATATCCTCAAGTCCCTTTTCTATACCACTCTTGCGGTGAAGTTTCATAGTCCACCCCATTTTCTTCGACAATGTACGAAGAAAACTAATATCCGTATTGGGTAAAGACAGCGTTACGTCTTCTGATATTGCTAATGTTGCCATAATCTTTTTCTTTCTTCTACTTCTCGGTGCAAAGATACGATTTATTTTGTATAATTGCAAGTTTTTTGAGAATTATTTGATAATCTAAGGACGGTTTGAAAACCAACAGCAGCCACACCCTTCATACAAAGGATGTGGCTGCTGCCATATCAAGAACCTCCGTCCATCGCCTAAAATATACTAATACACACAGATTTTATCCGTGTATCTGCGACTCCATCTGACTATCAACGCATTACGCTCAACTTATCTGTGATTTATCCGTGATCATCCGTGTCTCAACTGATCCTCTTCACGTACCAGCCGCGCTGTCTATTCTTGGTGTCGTTCTTAAAACCATTCCGACGCAGAGACACCGTCAGTTGCTTCACGTTCGGCACGTCATCCGCACGTAGATACTTAGATAGTTCAGACAGGATATCCACCGTCTTCATAAAGAATTCCACCTTCTTCGGAGCCGGCGCGAAATAACTCAACAGTACCTCTTCAGCCGAAGTCTGCAACTGATACTGTCTGTTATGCTCCTGAATCTCAGCCTCTTCCTGAGGCGAGAAGTGATACGGCAGCCCCTCGTTCAACTCATGCATGGCCTGAGCATAGAGGCGGCGATAGTCGATGGGCGACTCCGTATCGATCACACCCGTCAGTTCCACACAGAGATAGCGTCGCGAGCCGTCGCCACCAGGCAGTGGCTGCGGATCATTAGTCGTGGCGATAAACGACGTCAGGCGCGAGGTCATCGTATATTGGTCAGACCGCATCTTCCTCACTTGCACGTCCTTCTCCGTCAACAGACGCTTGATCTTGGCCTGCTCACGGTCCGTCTTCGCGTTGTACTCGTCGATGTTCACGAGCATCATCCGCCCCAGCACGCGCTCCACCTGTTCGGCATTATCCATCTTGATGTCGTCCATGTAGTACTCGCGCAGACTCTCAGGCAGCAGTTTCTTGCAGAACGTTGTCTTGTGCGTGCCCTGACGACCAATCAGCATCGGCACCACGGCATTGCCAAACTCCCTGTTCTTGCCAAGCCACTGGGCCACCATAGCCAGGAACCAGCGATGAAAGAACCTTACAAAGTCCGCATAGTCCGTAGGCACGCGAAGCGCCAAGTCACCGATATAGTCGTGCTCCGCGTCATAGTATTTCTCAGCGGCATACAGGAACTCCGTGATGGGGTTATACGGCTTCACGAGCGACGACTCCACATAGGTCTGGATATCCATCGTCCAACTGGGACCGCCCTCCATCATCTCCTCAAAGGCGATACGCTTCAGGTCGCGACTGGTCAGCGGACGCCAGGGATAGCCCTGCCCGTCTCGAGCGCGAAACTCCTCCACCTGCATCACCTCATTATACCGTATCTCGTAACGGCGCTCGAAGAAGTCCCTGATATACCGTGCGATCCGCTCCTTCTCGTTCATCTGCGAGACAGGCTTACCCTCGTATGGATTCTGATAGACCGCACGGAAGATCTTCCGCTTCACGTCATCGTCGAGCGGGATGCTCACAGAGCTCATCAGCACCCTGTGGAGGCAGAACTCCTCAGGCAGATAAGCCAGACGGCAATAGTTGGCCAGCGTCAGCACCTGCGACTCAGGATCGCTGGTTTCCTCAGCAGCCTTTTCCATGCAGGCATAGAACTCCAGTTGCATCTGTTTCTGCTGTTCAGCCTCATCGCAGTCCACTTCTCCAGAAGGTGTCAGTTTCACAGTGGTGTCACCTCCCCCTTCCTGCCTGATCAGTATAATCTTCTGAGCCTGTGGGCGATAGAACGCATCCGCGTCATGGCTCATGCGACAGCCCGACGTCAGTTTAGCCTCAGAGGGATCCACTTTGCAACCCGCCAAAGCCTCGTAGAGTTTCGCGGCCGTATCATGGCCGACTCTCAGCATCTTCTCATAGTCAGCCACACTTTGGGGCTGGTAGCCGTCGCCATATTCGCAGGCCACCACCACCTTCAGCGTCTTGCCAGAACTGCCCGCAAAAGCCATCAGCGTATAGGGCAACTGGGCGACACGCGCTTTCAGGGCATTGATTTCTTTAATTCCACCAGGACAGGGCACGCTGAGCAGCACCAAACCCGTAAACGCCTTGACATCCTCTACCCCACCCTTGCCAAAAACGGCAGAAAAGAGCAGATATGGCAGCGCATCGACGCCTATCAGCGTGCCCTCGCGCTTTCGGCTGCCCAGCACGGCTGACATCGCCCTTTTGGCAATCTGCATCACACGCTCTGCATTGTCGCCAGAGCGCAGTTTGTCCGCCACAGCCTGAAGATCCGTCGTCACGGGCTTCTGGAGCACGCCGCCATGGGTCTTTACCTTCGAGATCAGTGTCTTTTCAATCATTATATAGCGAAACAGCCAATTACTTCAGTGAAGTAAAACAATTACTTTATTGTAGTAAAGGCGTTACTTCATTGGAGTAACGCCCTCAAGAGGCTCATGTAAAATCATAGTCATCCTTGTAGCAGTCAAAGGTGACCTCGCCCGTATAGCCGTAGCGTCGGCACATCTCTATGATATGCTCCTGCTGCTCAGGCGACAGCCATTTCTTGCCATTGCGATATTGGTAATAGACCCCGTTGCCATGCAGGTATTCCGTCATCCTGCGTCGCAACGCCAGAAACACGTGTCGCATGGGACCACCGCCAAAGCCCGTTGCCAGCCTCACCTTCTCATTCTTCCTAAAGTAGCGGCACTCGCCTTGGCGATAGGATGCAGGATAGACGGCAGGGCCGAAAGGCCTGTCGTCAGGCAGTTCGCGTCCTGCGCAGTAGCGCAGGCACTCCTTGCAGCGCGGACACTCCGAGAGGAAGCAGAAGACGAATCCCTTCCCCACTTGACTGAAATCGTATTTAGAACTCATAGATTATCAAAAAAAATGTATGTTAGGGATAAGACACGGATAATCACAGATAAATCACGCATAAATCACGCATAACACACTGGTAATCAATAGAAATCACGGATACACGGATAGATTCATTTTTTCAATTCATCGAGTTTCTCTTGTGTAATGACCATATCCCTTTTATTATCTCTAGTTTCCAATCAACACATCCCGCAGAGACAGCGCACCGAGGTTTTATTTTAATCCAAAGCGCTTCAACATTTTGGGAGAGGCGTCTTCGTAGTTTGATGTCATTTCTTTGATGGTTGTCAGACTCGCAGCATCAACAGTACCTTTAGCTTTCTCCTCGCCAAAGAGTTCTGCAAAACGTTTCTTCGAAATGACTTTGAAGTCTGAACAGTCAACATACCTGTCAACGCCATCCAGAAAAGCATTATCTTTAGCAAGGATTTTATAATGAGCCTTTTGTCGCTTTATAGGCAGATTCGGATTAATGTTTGTATCTACAAGAACAAAGCCAATAGCATTCCCTTCCGAATCATGGCCAAGGACAACAAAATACTTATATCGCCCATCGTCTCCAGAATTCTTTCCTTTTACTCCCTCTTTAGCCCCAAGATGCATTCGAAAAACAGAACCCTCAACAGCTTGTGAGGAAGTCAGGTTTTCCAAGCTAGCAGAAGACAGAATATCTTTAAGATTAGCCATTTCCTTTCAAGAGATTATCCAGAGCATCCTGTTCTTTCAAATACTCCACCAAGCCATCCGATGCACCTCCAGCCTTAGCAATCTTATACTGGTTCATTGCCGAATTCTGCATCTTATCCCAAGCATCATGCCACGCCTCATCGTGCGACTTCTCAGACAAATCCCAAGGCGACATATCCTTATGCTCCGCTATAGACTTATCCAAAGAGGCGATCTCTGCCTTACTCAGCTCATCCATATCAGGCTCCTCTGCTGCGGCAAAATAGTAATTCAACTCTGCTGACCCAGGTGTAATCGCATTAGCTATTACCCAGAGTAGGCTCGTAGAATTTGCTTTCTCTTGTTTTGTCACTAATTTTAAGGCATCGTAAAGGAACGAAGGCACAGGACCATGCTCCATGGCGATAAAAGTATCCATAGTGATACGCTTACCATAGTCAGCATAATGTTCCTTCTCTGCAAAATACAATATTTTGAAGAGATGGATATAATCCGTAGCGCCACATGTCTTCAAGATATATAGCGTCACAGCCTTCAATTTCTCAACATCATACTTATCCATTGGAACCATCATTTATTATAATCAAGCATGCAAATATACGAAATATATTTGAGATATTACAAAATATGTGCCAAAATTTGCACTTTCAGCATCATTTTGAGCATATATTGAAGCTATTACACTATATACAGCAGTTTTATTATCTATAATACCTATCAAGAAACTCCTCAATTTCTTCTTTACTAATCATTGCAATCAAATCGTCTTCTTCAGCTTCATTAAAATCTGGCACACTAAAATTCTTAATGTCAATACCTGTAAGAGAAAAATATTCAGAAGCATAAGGCTTACCATTACTTTGGATATAACTCCAAAATAAGCGAGACTCCAAAATTCGTTTAAGGACTATTAACTTACGTTCCTCGTCCGACACGAAGGCAATGCCATTATATAACAACAGGTTTTCATCATCCACTAATATGCATCGAATAGGTTTATTCGAGAACTTCGGGAAGAAGAGTTTGAACCTCGGCATCTTAAGAGACTGAGTGCGCCCAAAAGCATACCAAGCAGGATATTTTTCCGTATGCCCTTTGTCTCTCTGTTCCAATCTACCACGACAATCTGTAAGATATGCATATGCATAAGGAAATTTCTCTCGAAAATTTGTCTCGTCAATTACATTAATAACACCATTAGCAGTCTGCCCATACGGATATATCACCTTTTCTTTAATCTCCTCAAACAGAACTTGAGAATTAAGTTTGTTCGAATTTACAATATCGCGACAAATGCCTGTTTCTATTTCGTATGTTGCCCCATTTTTTTCGATAATATATCGCCCATCATGTACCGATTGGGGACTAAAAATGTATGCTTTATTACATAGAGTGGCAATACCATGCCTCATTGCACAATACTTCCCAATTGGAATACCAACATTCTCAAATTGTAGATTTAGGTCAAAATCATTAAGTGCCCATCCTTTCACATTGTCCAAAATATCATAAGCCACTCTAGAATAATGTTCTTTTTTTGTCAAATCACCTGTTTCATTCACGGTATATTGCACAAAATTTCTTTTGACACCTTTCTTTAAGAAAAACAAACAGGTATATGTGCTTTTTGATTGAAAGATTTGATAGCCTCTGAAATCAACTATTTTGATATTTAGTTTGTTCTCTGAAAAATATTTTCTAATAGCTCTACCATTTACGGATCTAATAAAAGAATTCATGGTGATATACCCCAGCACTCCATGATCATTTAACATCTCTACTGCTATCTGAAAGAAAGGTAAATACAAGTCTGGATGACCTGATTTACAAGATGAATATAACATCATCTTCTCTTTCGTTTCAGGATCCACATTTCGTGAACAAACATAAGGAGGATTACCTACTATAACATCAAATCCAGCATATAGAGTATTCCAATTGTCAGAACCGAAATCAAGAGTATTAGCCTCCATTATATGAAAGACGAAATCACAATCTTCTCCATAGGTTAAAGCCAAAAGGGATAATATAATCCTCGTTCTTTCAACAGAATAGCTTTGAATATCGATACCATATATGTTTTCTCGGAAGATATCCCTAAAACTTCTTCCTGTTGTATGATACAAATATAAAGCAACATCAACAAGGAAACCGCCACAACCACAAGAAATATCGGCAATTCTTGCATCTTTTAGGTTAGGACATTGTTTCAGACACTCTTTAACAATTTTTCTTCTTACATCCAGGGGAGTATATACTGCGCCTGTTACGATCCTATCTGATGGTGATATAACGAACTCGAATAAATTTATTAAATCTTCCAATTGGAAGCCAAATCCATTACATTTCAACAGGTCAATAAATTCCGATAGAGTTTCATTCTCATATCCTAATAAACCAGTAATAACAGAACAATGCGGAACATTCCACCCTTTTTCCTGAATGTAAGCCGATACAAAAAGGCTATTTATATCAAAAGGGTCTGATAGTCCCTTCTTCTTTAGATATCTACGAATATTAGGGTTCATTGATTGTCTGCAAGATAATTGTCATACTCATAATACTTCTCCAAAAGTTCAAGTAACATGTCTTTTACTTCCTGAGTACGAATTTTAACTGCTTTCAGTTTATCAATTCGCTCACAAAGTCTTTCAAGATTCCATATAATTGCATAACGGAACAGATGGAGTTGCATATGATCCGACATATATTTCCCTTGAACTGTTTTGGGAACGATAAATCCTCTATCATCCCGCTCGAAGTGTTCATTGTAGTCTGTCTCACAAGGATCTAAATAATTGGGACTGTCATCATCCCACTTGGCACGATTCACATAAGAACAGCAATATACCAAATTGCGATATTCTGTTTTCATGTTTGGATATTTTGTCCAAGGTTTCAGATGGTCTATCTGAAATGTTCTTTGACCGCCAAACCATCGGTGTGGACAATCAGTATATCCACATCTCCCATGAAAATCCTTTGTCAAATAGGGCTTATAGTAATGGTAATCCGAGTACTTCCGATTACAATCACGTACAGGGGTAACGGTTCTAAATGGATGCGACATACTTCTATTCCAATTTTTTCAAAATTTCATCAGCTTTACCAATCAACTCATTAAGCTTATCGAGATTTGACAACTTCTTCATTTCTGAAGGCACTGCGTCATATGCGTCAAATGTTCTCTCTAAGAAAGAATCAAGCTTAATAATTCGGTCTTCTTCATGAACACCTGCTTTTCCACTATTACGTTTGTCAATCAAGACAGATAACTCGCTACGTGCGGCATCTATTCTCGCACGATATTTGTCTATTTGACTTACGATACGCTGGGCGAATGGGACTTTAGCTTTATCGTTATCAGGCTTTAACAAATCCTTGATATAGACCAAATTAACGTCATCTGAGACATTTACCGCATCATCATCAAATGAGGTTATTACAAAACATGGAAAATTATGATACAATCTTCTCAGATAAGAAATCAACTCAACGCCATCATAATTGACATTATAGTCAATATCAACTCGTATTTCATTAAGTCTAAAATCCGTTACGATGGCATCTGGCTGTAAGTCACGAATAATATCAACCATCTCATCTACGTTTGCTTCAGGAAACAAACATGTCGGTTTTATTTCTGGACACACATGTTCGAAATAGTCCAAGAATCGGTCATGCTGTGTAGATTCCTCATCTATAAATAGTATTTTGTAACCCATTATCCACGTTTATATTTAATTGGAAAAACTAGTTGCAATCCAAAGCCTTCCTGAGGGGTTAACAGAATAACCCTGGCATCATTATCCTCGGCTATTAGTTTAACAAGCCACATGCCCAAGCCAGTTCCGACCTCTTCGCCAGTACTCACATTACGTTTTGTTGTAAATAGTGGCTGAAAAATATCATTCGGATTTACAATGTCTGGAGATAATCCTGGGCCATTATCCTTATAAGTACACACGATAGATTTTTCAGTCATCTCCATAGAAACTTCTATCTGTCGACTGCGATTAACTTTTGACCTTACAAACGCTTCTATAGAATTTGATATTAGATTATAAAAAATGCTATCAAAATCTATTTCAAAGACGCGCATGGAATCATCCACTACATTAGAATGTAAAAAGAAAATACCACGTTCTGCAAAAATACCCGACCAGGTTTCCTCCAGTTTCTCAAAATAAGGAATAAAAGGCAAAGTTTTCCTACGTCGTTTGTCTTTCTTGATAATATCAGTCGAGAAATTAAGCCATCGCTGCATCTTGATATCGTTTTGCTTTGCCTGATCAAGTAGCTTGAATGGGTTATTTCTACGCTCATCCGGGAAATCTTCTACGTTAATCTTAGTCAATAGAAGATTCTTTATCTTGTCGTAACGATAATCTATAGAATCATTAAGTTTGCTTAGGTCATGAGCAAAGGAAGCCAACATCAAACCACTACTTGCCAAGGCTCGCAGAATACGCTGCTCTTCCCGCAATTGCCTGATTTCTTCATTTTTCTGCTCATTTACATTAGCAAGGAGTTGCAATTGATAATCGGTGGACGAGTAATCGCTGTTATTCTTGTCTGATACATTCTTTTTACTCTGTGCTATTATCTTACTAGCGAGTTCCTCAGCACGTTCTCTGTCGCGAGCTGCACCATTGCGATTTTCATCATCTGCAACCAGTTCCCTTGCAATCAACGACCTATCTTCCTCGAAAATCTTAATAACACTTATGATCAACTGTTTAAATACCGAGAACGTCTTGTTCTCCTGTAATCCCTCTCGGCTTGACTTATCCTCAAAGTCAATATTAGATATTCGTGATATAAGAATAGTACCTGCAATATTCTCTGCCTCAACTTTATAGCCACCTTGTTTCTTCGCTATACCCGCAGGACTATTATTTTTTCGCATACCCAAACCTAACCAATCAAAGGCAGAATCACTTTTTTCACCATAAGGGCGAACTCGGAAACTATCACGGAACAGTTTGATACCACCATATTTATCTAACCAGCTCTTACGTAGATTATATGGAGACTGACGATAGAAGAAACGGGCTTCATCATTTTTAGTAGCAGAACGTTTTAAATAATAAAATGTGAATTCAAAAGAACCAATCCGTGAGAAAACCTGATCAGTATCAGCATCTTTAAATCCTGGCATTAACTGCGAGAATGTACGGTCTGTATCCCAGTATCCACGTAGGAAATCTTCCCTTCGATATGGATAATTTTGCTGATTTTCCCGTTTAAAAAAGGAGAGAGGAATGGCCTCCGCATTATATTCCTGACGATAGACACGAATACTTACATTCTGATTCTCATCTGCACGAGCTACTACCTTATAATCAAAATCATCACAGAACGAGTTTTCAACCTCACCAAATTTATGAGGGGTATCAAGAGAAACCAGACTGATAACAAACTCCCTACCTTCTGTTGGCGGAATCAAGACTCCCAGATCGTCGTAAATATTCTGTGTCGCAATTTCATCCCAAATATCACGCAAGTGGGAAATCTTCAGAATAGTTCCATGCTGGACAGGTTTCTCATCTATGAGTTTTTTCAAACTATCTGTTAATGGGATTGTCTGAAGGACATCTTTATACGCCTTATCTGATATACCTTCTAGGTCAGCGCCTATATTATCCAATGTTTTATTTGGCCCTTCAAATTCATTCCAGTTCACAATCCAATGGTATCCATTAAGCCCAGACGGATTGCCGTTATTATTTAAATCTGTGTGAACATTTGGGTCGAAGAAGGTAAACATCTCACATTGTTCACCCAATTTATCCAAGGCAAATCGGCCTATACCTTTAGCACCAACTTTTACCCTACCTCCTTTTGTTATGAATTGAGTTGATTTATTGTCGGTACCTATGGTCATCCAATAAGTCTGGATGATGTTCCCGGTCATACCTTCACCCGCATCAATGATATAAATAACTGCATTTCGCTGAAGTTCCTTTTTGAGCAGCCCTATTTTCTCTGTTACGACATCCTCTCTTTCAACAAAAAGATCACCTTTAGCATGATATATAGAAAGGAGTAGAGACTGGTCTATACCAAGCGATATCAAATGGGTGTACTCTGCTTTAGTGATTTGACTATGGTATACACCATACTTATTATCAATAAGAACGATACAGTATCTACTATCGGCATCATACCCATTCTTAACGAGTTCTATTATGGCGCCCTTTGAAGTAGCCACATTCTCTCGTCCAATAAGTCGCGCCGTACGCGCAGATACCTTAAATTGTATTCTCTTTAGCATAACCTATCTTTTAATGCTTACGAATTCCATCCACTCACTTATAATATCCCCTCAAAAACGCCTGTATTGCCATCTGTTGCTGCACCACCCACTCGTTATACTCATTCAATAACCGCATGAAGTGCTCAGCCCTCTCTTGTCCATCAATAGCAGCACACATTTTGTCTGCTATATGCGGAGGAAAACTTGACCGAATGATATTCTTATGTGCTTCATTCTTAATCCTGTTCTCCGCAATATCATTCAAATCCTTTAACGTAATCATGCTTTCTGTATTTTAGAGTAAGTTTATTGTCTTTAGCCTCTATGGTTCCATCTTCTCTGGGATGCCTTTCCCCATTATGGCCCAAACAAATACGAGCAAAATGCCCAAATCCCTTTCAAGATACTCTTCATCCTTCAGACATCAGTTTGCAATTTTATAGAAATGGTCATAATGCACATGTGTCAACAATACACCCTTCAACTGAAACGACATACCCCCTATAGCAGATATCATATCAACCAAAGGGGGCACGTCTCCACAATCTACTATCCAGAACTCTCTGCCGTCTCGCTCCGTCAAGACATATGTCCTCGACGTATACACAGAGTTTACAATATGGTCTACTCTCATCATTACCCGATAGCATGCCTCATCGCCGTCCTCGCCTTACTAACCATCCGCGCCATTACTCGCCCTCGGAGCCATGTCCATCAGCCTGGCCATTCGCCAAGCCTCCACCATGCCTCTATAGTAAAAGCCGTTCCTTCCATGATATCTCTGGCTATAACACCCAAAGTTTCCTCCTTCCAGTGAAACTCTACTTCACCTCCATCAAATAGTCATTCTTTGCAAACATCCGTCCATATTCAGGCCGGAGCATATCAGCAGGGACCTTTTCACCACGAAGCCACTTGATGATCGCCATTGGCAGATTCACGCCAGCCTCATAAGAGAAGGGGAAACCTCCACCAAAGCGAGGATTCAACTCCAATACACAATAGTCACCATTAGCCCTCTGCATGATATCTACATCGAGGTTTCCTATATGATGAAGATTTCGACCAATCGTTGCACCCATCTCTCTAACCTCAGGAATATCCACAGTGACAGCCTTATCAGTCTCTCCTGCTCGCATGGCTAGTTTCTGCTTCACGGATACTGCCACATGATTCCCTTCAAGATCATTCATCACATCAAGGCCAAATTCCTTACCTGTCAGTTTTTCCTGAATCATGATATATTTATCACCCACAGATGCAGTGGCGAGAATTGTCTTCTTGATTTTCCTCATCAACAGATGGTAATAGATATCCAGTTCCTCCATATCATCGATGGTCTCCAGTCCGATTGAACCAGATCCCCAACGAGGCTTCATAAACAGAGGAAATGCAATCTCACCAGATGCCAATGCCTTCTTGGCATCCTCCAATCGAACATACGTTTTAGGAGCATTCAGCCCAAGCGACTCCACCCATTTTGCTGTCTTATACTTATCAAAAGCCATATCAATCACAGCAGGGTCACTCACTATCACCTTTACACCCAAAACATCAAACCGTGCCTTATTCTCTGCCAAAATAGGCAATTCCAAATCATTTAAACTAATTAAGGCATCAATTTTCTGTTCCTTACAAATACTGAGGGTTATGTCAATATACTGAGGATCATATACTGCAGGCACCTGTATTTTCACGTCAGCCACCTGTAGTGCAGGAGCTGACAGTTGCATATCTGTAGCTATTATTTTATCCCCTTCAGAAAGATTCTCCTTGAAATACTTCAGCAGATAGGTACGTCTGCCTGCACAAGTAAATAATATATTCATTTTTGTAATAATACAAATCTAACCATATATAAATTATAACTTACGCAACAACATCTTTCCCCACTCATAGGGCTCTGTCCTAAAGGTTTGAGAGATAAAATTAGAGAACACTTTTATTAAGTAAGCAATCACTATCACGCAAAGCATAATAATGGGTACATTCAAAGGGAATAAATGGTTCATAGTTTCTGTGAAAACAAACTTTTGTATTAAATATACCTCTAAGCAAAGCTGGCTAATGATGTACAACACATTGCCTGAGAATAAACCATTATAGAGTTTATTGAAAATGGGTGCGCAGCATACTAAATACAAATAGCGAGTTATACCAAACAACGGAATAAATGACACTAAGAGAAGCCAACTGTTTTTCCCCATGGAAAATAGAAAATACCACAATCCAACAGATAATAACAATAACAATACATAAATGTGCTTGTAGTGGTATTCTCCCATCTGTTTCCCCATAATGGCACCTTGTAACATAATCAAAAAATAGGCCAGACAACGAAATAAGCCCCCCCCATAGAATGATTTCCCATTATTAAAGAAACAGAAGTAAACTGCAATACAAAGTGTCCCCCCCAATGCCATACAAAGAGGAGCATATTTCCCTTCCTTATATTCCTTAATTGGATACAAAAGAACATAATACACAAGTATGCAGCCTATAAACCAATATCTCCGGCCTATCAATATATCACCTATATTTTCTGAGAATCCCCAAAACACATAGACAACGATAGCAGTGGCAAGGATACTTGGATAGATTCTGTTAATTCGTCTTTTATACCAATTGTCGAAGCGCATATGTCGTCCCAAAAACAGGGTAAAACCAGATGCAAAAAAGAAAAGCGCATCGCCAATGGCTCCACCAGTTGCCAGCATTTCGTATTTTGGATAGCATATTTCCATGTGCGAGTTCATAACCATAAAAACAGCAACGAACTTTAGCACATCAATTGCAATATTACGCTGTATAACCCCTGTCATTTTAGAACTTTTTTTCTACAGAAACAACATTCAACGGTTCCAGTCCGTCAACGATTCTATTAATATTCATGACAGCATCCTCAAGATGAGGCAATTCCCCTGCAATCATTGCTGCTCTATGAGGAGAAAGAACAAGATTATCAAGCGTCTCAAAAGGATTCTTCAGTGAAGGCTTGCAGTCCGTATCAAATGGATTCTTGGGGTTGTTATACCATGTGTCCATACCTGCTCCACCAATCTTTTTATCCTTCAGGGCAGCATAAAGGGCATCTTCATCCACGATCTCACCACGTGAAGTGTTGATCATAATAGCAGTATCCTTCATGGTTGCAAACTGCTCTGCTCCAAAGAAGCCACGTGTCGTTTCTGTCAGTGGTACGCAAAGGAATACATAATCTACTTTTCCTAACATTTCCTTCAAGCTTGCCATAGGATAGAAATTGATACCGTCTTCTACTTTCTGCTCTTTGACGGAAATATCTGCTACGTGGAACAAACATTCCATCGCACTGAGATATTGTTTGATAATCCTACCAATATGGCCAAATCCAATAATACCTACTTGTGACTTGGATACTCTCCCAGAGAATGGCGAAACAGCATTTGACTTATCAGGCTTTGGACGATTCCAGTCGCCTGTACGCATCAAGCGGTCGTGATAAGCAATCTTCTTCGCAGCATCAAACATCAAAGCCAATGCCTGTTCTGCTACAGCGTATGCATTTGAATGAGAATTGCAAACCTTCACGCCAATTTCACGAATCAAGTCAAAGTTCAGGTTATCCACACCCGTCCAAGGCACCTGGATAAACCTCAGATGAGTGGCTGCCTCGCACAACCTTTTTGAAATCACAGGGCCAAAGAAGATATCTGCCTCTGGAGCATATTTCATCAAATCATCTTCGGTAAACGCCTCTGGGTTGATAATATTGGCTCCATCTTTTACACCATTCTTGATAAATTGCAAGTCTGCCTCAAAGAACTTACGGGTTAATACTACATTTACTGCCATAGTTTATTCTCAATAAAGTTGTGAATTCTGTTAAATGCCTCTTTCAATACATCTTCCTCTACAGCCAAAGAAAGACGGATATGGTCATCCCAATCCTTGCCAAACGCAATACCTGGAGTGGTTGCAACGCCTGTTTTATCAACAAGTCGTGATGAGAATGTGTTTGAATCAAGGCCTGTAGAACTGATATTCAGGAACACAAAGAAACTGCCCTTAGGATCACTTCCCTTTAATTGCGGATGAGCAGTGAGGAAATCCTTAAACAGTTGTGCTCTCTTCTTCAACTTCTCATTATATGCTGGAAGATGGTCAACTGGCAAAGGCCATGCAAGGTCAATCGCTTGCTGAAGCAGAGTGGTTGTATTAGTGTTGATATGCTGCTGCAATTTTGTAACCTTGCCCATCAACTGCTGGGGTATGATGGCATATCCAATACGCCATCCTGTGATGGCATGGCTCTTTCCAAAGCCATTTACAGTGATAACACGGTTTACCGTCTCTTCCAAGGAGCCAATCGAGAAGTGCTTCACATCACCATAAACTAATCGGTCATAAATCTCATCACTGATGATATAGGCATCATTCTTTTCAACTATCTCAAACAACTTGCGCTGGTCTGCCTCAGGAATCATCATACCAGTTGGGTTGTGAGGAGAATTGAAAATGATGACCTTGGTCTTTTGTGTCACATTCTTTTCAATAGCATCCATATCCAGTGAGTAATCTTCCTTATTCAGATTCACTATCTTCACCACAGCTTCCGGCTCTGCTATGTAAATCTGCGGAACATAGCTCACGTAGGCAGGCAATACAACAACGACTTCATCTCCTGGCTCCAGCAATGCCATCAATGAAAGCATAACAGCCTGCTTGGTTCCCGGGGTAATCACCACATTCTTCATCTCTGTGGGGATATGACTGCGTTCCTTTACGTCGTCTGCAATCTTTTGCCTTAGAGACATTAATCCCAAAGCAGCCGAATAACGTGAACTGCTGGGGTTGCTCAAAGCCTTTACCACGTTCTCTTTCAGGGCTGCAGGTGTCTCGAAGTCGGGTTCGCCTAGACCTAATGACAATACATCCTCACCTCTTTTCTTTCTCAGGCCAACACTTTCAGCAAATTTAAGTGTCAACGATTCCGAAATCTCTTTGCTAAATTTCATAATCTTTATTTCATTAATTTTTTTACTTCCTCTTTTGCTTTGTCTACCAGGTCCTGTCGGCCTTGTGCAGCCCACTCGCGATCACGATAGTCATTAAAATCATTGGTACCGCTTGTAGCCACACCAACATCCTCACGTGCAAACACCTGCTTGATGGTCATGAAGATGATATTCAAGTCCATCATCAGCGAACACTTGTCCACATACTCCACATCATACTGCAATTTCTGCGTCCAAGTTATTGACTTTCTGCCATGACACTGCGCCCAACCACTGATTCCAGGCCTTACGTCATGCCTATGTTGTTCCTCCTTTGTGTAATAAGGCAAATAGCGCACATAAAGCGGTCGAGGGCCTATCAGAGCCATATCACCTTTCAACACATTGATAAGTTGCGGTAGTTCATCTATGGATGTACTCCTTACAAATTTCCCAACTATGGTCAATCGCTTTGCATCAGGGAGCAGATTACCTTCAGCATCCCGCTCATCAGTCATGGTCTTATACTTGATCACCTTAAATATCTTTCCATCCTTGCCTGGGCGCTCCTGAAAGAAGAATGCCCCCGCCCCTTTATTGGCGAAATGCAGCCAGATTGTCACCGCAATCAATATCGGCGACAAACAGATCAGCGCTATCAGCGCTATCCAAAAATCGAAAAATCGCTTTAAAAAATTCTTATACATACAAATTTACAGATTTACGGATAATATCATGGTTTTTCCACGAGCAAAGCCTTTGATCTCTTCATAATTCGAGATAAGACCTCCCTTGGAAAAAAGAGGAAAAACTTCAACAGACGATATAAAGAGTAGAGCCTTCTGAGGATACCGCGTTTAGGATACTTATAACCCTTATTATATTTACCAAAGTTCCCTCCCTTCATTATATCAGCAAAGACAATTCTCCCAAGATATCTGTTCGGCTTTATTAGAGCCAGTCCTTCGGGGAGACCAAGTATCTCTGTTTCTATCCACATTACAGCTGATGCCATGCGTGACAAACCCAAATATTTCCAGTCTTCAACGATCTCAGTCTTTTGGGCGTCGGAAATCCCTTCTAAACTCTTCAGCACATAAAAGTAGTCAACTAATTGTCGGAACCCTATTCCCCAACTAAATAGGTGAATCATCAAGTGTCCCAACTGATAAACGACATTAAACTCTGCTGTCGGAATGGCTATGACTGTCTCTGTATTGGCAAGCCTAACGTAGTGCGTCATCTGCTGCTCCTTATTATCCTTAATCCACTGTTGTAGTCTTTTATTATATTTAGGATGAACGAACCTGAGTGGAGTATAGTGCATGTCCACGCCTGTGTCCTTGAATACTGGGTACTTGATATGCTTGAACCCCTCTTTCTCCTCGGGGAACTCTCTCCTTACATGTTCTATCAGTGTTTTTTCGTCGGTATCTACCCAGACATCAATATCTCCAGGAGTTCTTAATTCCCCGTCAGGGTACATCGTGGCATTTCCCTGTCCTTTTAAGATACAACAGCGGAATCCAACTTCCTTCAGTTTCCCGACAAGGTCGGCTATCTGACTATTTTGGAGCCTGTTCAGCCCTCTCAACCGCTCTACCATTCCTATCCATTCTAATAGGACATCAGTATCAGGGTGTACATTGCTAAACCTTGTTGGCTCACAGATACCTGCTATCGTTTGTTGGCAAACGAACTTATATAGTTCCTGCCAATCCTTGATATCAGGTACTGGCAACGAAGGATTCAGAACAAACCTCAGCCACTTAAGATACTCATCACAATTCTGCTTTGCTGTCTCCATTGTCAATGAGTTATCCCAATTTTATTGTGTTCACCTTATCCCAGTCCATAAACTTCTCTACCTCCTGAATATTCACGAACTTATTATCTGACAAGAGACGCATCAACTTGCCAAGCACATCACCACGCCCTGCATTGCTCTTGGCATAGCGGATCAGACGGTTTTTCAGCGTTCCTGGCTGCATGAAATACTCCTCATAATCCGCCCGACTCATCAATTTGCGTTTTTGAGGTATCAAGTCGTTCAAATGAAAGTAGCAGATGTTATAATCCCGTCTTCTCATCGTCCTGAATGTCACCCAATATGGAATCAGCCTGAAGTATCCTCCACCTGAGTAAGCAATCTTCTTGCCTGCAATGGACATCATGCCGATGGGATATTCCTTAAGCACTGTTCCTTGATATTCGACCTTGCAGGGTGAATCTTGTGGGAATGAAGGATAGCCACCAAAATCACGGGATGCCGGAAAAATGGAGGCGTCACTCTCTATACCACACTCTGCCAATACCTGTATGGCCCAAGGATTCTTTTCTGTGATGGAAAAGGCTGGCGCACGATAACTCGTCACTTTTTGGCCAACAACATCTTCCAAAGCCTTCAGAGCCTCCGTTGTATCATCGAAAAGGACCTCTTCCGTCATTTTATTAATCCAAACATGAACATACGAGTGACATCCTATCTCATGACCTTTTGAAACGATGCGTCGCACAACATCAGGGAAATCTGACGCAAGCTTACCCACGCAGAAGAAAGTACCCTTAATGCCAAGCCTGTCCAACTCGTCTAATACCTTCGCGAGCGTATCATCAAACTCCCGGTAACGGAATTCTCTACCACCACGAAAAGCCTTCTCTATATACCACTCCTCTATGTCAAATGTTAAAATGTTCATATTGCCGATGTTCCAGATTTTGCTTTCTTAAACGAAGGGTCTATCAGTTTCTTGATATTGTGATAAGTTCCTACAAAAAAAGGCTTAATGTCGCAAATATGAAGGTCTTGATAATACACATTCCTGCCTACGAAATGAAACCAAGAAGGCTTAGTCCTCCATCTGTGAGGTGAATGCAAAAACCATAATAAATCAAAACCAAAATGTCTCAAAACAACTCCTTCTTTATAATCGTATTTCTTCTGAGACTCACCCAAAGCGCCACGTAAAAGGATCTCTCCCCAGTTAATTCCTCCATGCACTGAAGCCCCTATACAAGCAGGCAATCGAGGATTAATCTCCATAACTAATAATTCACCAGTATCAGGATCCTCTATCAAATCAAAATCTGCAAATCCTACCCATTTAAGGTCTTTAAGAATATGATGACAAATCTCGACCATTTCATCATTCTTAATAGTGACTGCACAACAACTTGACCCACCTTTCACAGGATACCACCTCACTTTATCTAATACAGAACTTGCAACTAAAGCCCCATTTTCTCCCATGTATAGTTGTATCTTAACTTGTCGGCCGCCTTCCCGTACAAATCTCTGCAAATGACAATCTCCATATTCTGCATAAACTGCAGGGTATCTCTGGCGCAAATCCGCATAGTTGGTTATTAATGTCATTCCTCTGCCTCCAGTAGTACAGTTTGGCTTTAAGAGACCTGGGAAAGGGAATTCCGCAAATAATGATTCATTAGTAATATCATTTCTTGAAAGGTCTATTGTAATTGGATGAGGGTATCCTTTTTCTTGACATAAGGTCATCAACTGATTTTTATCATATCCATTTAGAAACACATCTATTGATGGAGTCTGTATGTGAGTTATTTTGCTAAGTTCGTTTTTATGCTCACTCACAAACTTAGCAGAAAGATCTCCCATAGGAAAGATGACATCAATACCCTCAGAAATAACAACATTTTTTACAAATTCAAGATATGCATTACTCCCTATCGGTACATTATTATGGATTCGTTTGAAAACATATTTCGAGACATCCCCATAGTTGCCTGTCTCATTAACGATCACAAACAACTTACACCCCGCCTCATGCAAACTCTTTTCAATTGCAAAAGCCTGTGTACCAGATCCAAGAAAAAGAACATTTATCATATAGATATCAATCTCTGTACTTTAGAACCTTTGCTGGCACTCCACCTACTATTGCATAGTCTGGTACATCTTTGTTGACCACAGCCCCTGCAGCTATGATAGCTCCCTTCCCAATATGGACTCCTGCCAAAATAATAGCACCTCCCCCTATCCATACGTCATCCTCAATTTCAATCCCAGCATCATAATAATCCTGCTTAATGGTGGGGATCTCACGGGTATCAAATGCATGATTGAATGCTATCATCATCACATTTGCACCTGTATGAACATAGTTGCCTATCCGAATCTTAGCATCAACCTTGCCCGCTTGAAGCACATTATTATGATTAATGAGACAACCTTCACCAATTTCTATATTATATCCCTGTCTTAGAATGACAGTCGCATGTACTTTTGAAGTCTTTCCTATTTTTGCACGTTTACGTCCTAACGTATGATTAACGCAATAATAGAGCAATGCATGGAGTATGTCTTTTACAAAGCTAAAATCCAATAGAGACTTTATTATTGGCCACACATAGTTAGTTTTTGACTTGTGTTTAAAATGTACTTTATGAAATTTCTCATTCATTTCTTTTCTCAACTTATATAGTTAGTTTCTTTCTATCAATTTTCCCATTATATGTCTTGGGGATTTCTGATAAAGTCTCAATATATTTCGGTAGTTTGTATGCTTCCAACTTTGTTTCAAGATATGAAGTGATGTCTTCGATATTAAAAGAAAAACCATCTTTCATTACCACATACATCTTCAGGACCCTGCCAAATACTTTATCTTCAAACGGAACACATGCACACTCAGCAATAGGTTCATATCTCAAAGCAACATCCTCAACCTCAGTTGGGGCGACTTTCAGGCCACCAATATTGATAACATCATCACGACGTCCAACCAAATACAGATAACCTTCATTATCAATATATCCCAAATCCGTCATATATATTATACCATCATGAATTGTTTCTGCTGTAAGCTTTGGTTCATTCCAATAACCAGCTGTAACAGTATTACTTCTAATAGCGATTATTCCCGGATTATCTTTCGTGGCCTTAAACGGCTTGTAATCCTCATCAACAATAAAAATATCCACGCCAGGATTTGCCTTTCCAACACAGCCAATTCCTCTATGAACACTATTATAGTCTATATAACACACTGCACCAACTTCCGAGCCACCGTATGCGTCAAATTTTCTTACATGTGGTAATAATTCAATTAGTTTTTCCTTATCACCTCCAGGAAGTGCTGAAGATGAAGAATAAAGGAAATCAAGTTGTTCATCATACTTAGCCAGTTCTTTTGATGCCAGCATAAGAATATAATGAACTGCAGAAGGAGGCAAATACAAAGACGTTACCTTGTATTTGCTCATACTGTCAAAAAACAGTTTGAGATTCTTGAAGCCTTCAATTAGCAAGACCGTACTGCCCATAACCATTGACATATGGGTTTTCCTTAATCCTGCAGCATGGTTCATGGGAGTAGGAATCAGCCACACATTATCTTTGCTATAATTCAAAATAGCATTCTGTGACTCACACATATTCATTTGGGCATAATGAGTCACCATTACTCCTTTTGATTTACCTGTAGTACCCGTTGTAAACAATATCTCTTGCAACATATCCTCTGTGGGGAAATCATCACATTGCACATCTATGCCCATTAATCTGTCAAGAGACAAATTCAACATTTCCAGAGGATGTTGTCCCTTCAAGATCATTTTGGGTCTTATTTCTTGAGATATCTCAGATATTCTGTCATCTGGTACATTTTTCTCAACAGGAACATGGACAGCTTTAGCAAGATGAATGGCATAGCAACATACCAAAAATTCTATCGTATGAGATGCTTCAAGAATTATCCTATCACCTTCCTTGATGTCTATTTCCTTTAATTTCGATGCAACACCTTTAATCGCTTTCCACAATGAGGCATAATCCACACTCCCATCTAATGCGATAATCGCAATTTTATTAGGTGTCTCTTGACTGTGAAGATATATGTTTTTTACAATTGAACGCATAATCTAATCATTTTTCATTTATTGCTTCATGCCGTTTATAAAACTGTTCCCATTTTTGCTCTGCAATTTCGTTAGGAAGATCTTGGTTCTTAAACAACACATTCTGTCCTTTTGACATACTACGTAAAGCAGCAAACATATCAAAGCGTCCTACAGGCTTTGCAGGATTTCCTGATGCTATCGAATTCTCTGGAATATCTGATGTAACAACACTCATAGCAGTAATAACACTATTCCTATTAATTCTCACATCATGCATAATACAAACACGTGTAGCAATATACACATTATCCATAAGTTCTATACATCCAACTCTTTCACCAGAGCCAAAATCTTTTGTTGGGAAAGTCCATTTCAGATGTCTATTTAGCATATCATGGGTTATAAACCGAGCATGTTTGTGTACTGCTACATTATTGTGTAACTTTATCAATTTTGGGTATAATGGCATAATCCATGGTCCCCATCTACAATTATCTCCAATTGCTCCTAATATATTATGCTTCTTTAAATAATTTGCTCGTTTTCTTGGAGTTATACACAATAACAAACGAATATTGTGATATAATCTTATAGCTTTCATATATAATAAAACTTTAACTCTTGTTACTCAATCTGTTTATCATCTGAACAATCGAATCTATTGAATTAAAATTCTCTGGAATAAGATCTTCCACAGATATTTCTATACCAAAAGTATCATTCAAGTTTGAAATTAAGGACATCAACTCAAAAGAGTCAATATAACCACCCTCAATGATATTAGTAATATTCTCTAAATTCTTTGTTGGCTTGACTTCTTTCAGAATTGCCAAAACCTGCTCTTTTGTTTCCATAATTTATATTTTCAAATTGTTAATAATTTTATAATTTTACGCTTGCCCTTCTTGGTTCAAAGCAACAGCAGGGCCGCAAGGCTACAATACGCACACCACTGGCACGTTGAGGGCCAACCTTAGCAAAGGTAGCCAGGACGCTGGTCTTGCCACCAAGACCGAGGGCTCCGACATTGGCTTCATTCACCCTGTTGGTGATTGTCTGTTCAATTGCCGTCTGCTCGTTGTAATTGCCCTTAGCCATCGCCTCCATCATCAACGAAGTGGCTTCAAACTGACTACGGCCTATACCAATAGCCAACGTGCAAGGCGAGCATCCTAACTGACTCACAGCAGGGATGGCACGATTGACGATTTCGTCTATCACAACCTCCACACTATGTTTATGAAAGACCCGTTGGGTAATACCGCGAATGGCAGGGCCCCCACCTAACATCAGGACGGTTAAACGGAGTACATCCTCCTTAACGCTTTTGATAATCATCGGCGAAGGAGCCAATGCTCCGGAATCAGGATCCAGACCTCCAGACTGATCCAGTCGCTGACTGTCATCACCCATAATGGCCATAGGACGGCCCGGGAGTTCACGAAGACCTTTTTCAATCCCTGCATGTATCTGCTCTATCAGTTCTCCTGTCACCTGACGATGAGGTCCCACCTCCAAAAACAGATGGGGAATGCCTGTATCATCACACAAAGGCCCATGGTTCTTCTCTGCCACCAAGGCATTGTCTAACACCTGCTGCATCACCCAACAACTACTTGTGCCAGGTTCTTGGGCTATCGCTTTACGATATGCTTCTTTCTGATCTTCGCGGAACGTGGATCCTGCTGTCACCAGACACTGCGCCACCTTATTTATAATATTATTCATAAATGCTTTTTCCTTTTGCGGCAGCAATAATCGCCTGATAGTTAGTTACTTTAATGCGATAGAAGGCCTCCATCCCTAATTCTGGATAGCAAACCACCTCACGTTCTGTAGTTTGGCTTTCCAGCAGGGCCGTTACTGGAGGGATAATAGCGAAAACAGCATTGTTATCAGCCAGTGCCTTCACTGTCTCAGGTTTGATCGCCCCCTTTCCTAAATGCATCTTCACACCAGCCTTTGATAAGGGTTCAAAACTGCTTTCTATCTCCAATTTGTTACTTGATGTGGGACCCACACCGGCAGGACTCACAGCCGTATGAAAAATAACACTGCCTTGTAAGTCAACGTTCACCTCATCAAGTGTCCCCTCTGCAGCATGCTTGACAATTTTAGGTAACACTGCATCACGCCCGCAAAAGATATATCCAGAGATAGATACGACATCGCCAACCTTTAACTGGGCGATATCCTCTTCACTAAAAGGTGTTGTTAATACAGTTACATTTCTACTCATACCAGTTTATCGGTTTATTGATTACCATTCCATAATCACATTCAAAATGAACCTTGACAAAAGAATAACCTAATTTTTCCTTTGTAGGTGGTTTTGGAGCATTTACACTCACATAACCTCTCTTTATATCTGCTTCTGAGAATTCCGCTGCATAGACTCGAGTCTTATTGGTTGGCCTGTAACCCGAGATACTACAGAATTCATAATAAACAGGAGTAGAATTTACCGAACTAAAACAGATACGTTTGTTTTCCTTATCAATATTCACATTGGCATCTATTATTTTCCATTTAGTATAGTCGCTTTTCTTGTTGCCATTCACCACTCTTGCCTGATAGTCACCATATGGATATTTCTCCAGCACTACATTCGTATCCTTATGACTAATTGCGATTTCCTTAAACAGTTTTGAATCTTTGTAGATTTCAATCTTTTCTCCGCCTTCAAACACATTAAGAGTGACATCCTCACCTGTCACATAACACGATTTATCTCCTTTATTCGCACAGATTATATCATTGTATTTAAATGATTTCAAACTTTCTCCTTCGACTGCCACAAATTCTGTATATGGAATATAAGATATGTTCTCGTAAAGATTCGTATATCTATATATCTGTAGGTTCTCCTTTTTCAACCATTCATTGAATTCTTCCTCACTATTATATACAATTCTACGACAACCAGACACACGGGCTGAACAAATCTCTATTTTTACAATCTTTCCTTTACTATCTTTCTCTATACCAGTAATTAAAGCAGGATGCCCCTTCCTACAAACGAGATCAGCAAGTTTTATCCCCTGGGCACTCTGATTATCAATCAACTCGAAATAATCTTCTGCCAAAATATCCGATGACCGTTGCGTAATCTTAAGACCTAAAGCATAAGTTATCAATCCACTACAAACTGTTCCATAATAGGCTCTACAATTACTACCATGATAAGGAGCCTCATCTATACGCTCTGTATATATGACACTCCGAGGATTATGGAGAGCCGTCATAAACGTATGGAAACTAACATCTTCCCCGACATAGGTATTGATTTCTTTGACAGAAGAATAGATAAGTCCATGATATCTTTTACCTGCTTCATATTGTTTCTTAGCAGTCGGATTTGATCGGAACGTGACTGCGGGAATAATTGGCAGGTCAGTCATCTGATGAGCCTTCTTGACAGCATTCATTGCCCCAACTCTGGTAAGGGAATCAATATTAATGTTAGTCTGTGCATACATAACAGAAGGAATCATCCACAAAAAAAAGATGAAGAATCTGTACCACATATTATTATTCATTTATGGTTTTCATTAATAGCTTTTTCTGCTCTTGATGGTCTATATCTAATTTCGGCATATCCTGCCGGATACCCTGACGGACATGAACATCAATAAAACCAGGTCTATCAGCCTCAGCCAATATCTCTACCATGGTCTTTAAATCCATACACTTTTCCACAACTACCGAAGGAGTGGTATAACCACAAGACTTTGCAATAGTGGTGAGATCTATCACCTGCCCAGCAGAAGGTTGACCACCTACAGATTCGTTGACACCATTATTCAAAACGATATGAATCAGATTACGGGGTTGGTAACGCCCTATCGTGGCCAAACTGCCCATGTGCATCACGGCTGCTGCATCACCATCGAACACCACAATCTTTCTTTCTGGACAGGCAATTGCCATGCCCAAAGCTACAGAAGACACATGCCCCATTGAACCAACGTTCAGGAACTCATGCCCCTCAGAGATACCTTTCTCTTTCAGTTGTTCGTGGAGTTCACGCGTTGCCCTTCCAGTTGTTGCCAAGTAAATGGCATCGTTACCAAATACATCTATCACAGCAGCAATGGCCTCCTCACGGTTCATCAGTGTACTCTCAGGGTATTCCTGATGCTTCTCCTTCTGTGTCAAAATGCCCTTCTTGGCAATCAGAGCCACGGGCGAAGAGATTTCCTTGGCCGTCTGATGCGCCCATGCGAACTTCTCTATGACAGTGTCATCATCATCAAGAATCTCGTATGGAATATCCATGTCCTTCATCAACACAGGTGTCAGTTCACCCTGTTTCTTGTGCTGGGCATGATCCTTCACCTCAGGATCACCTCTCCACCCTATCACCAAGATCATCGGTACGGAATAAACCGTCTGATGGGCTAATGACAGCAAGGGATTCGTCGCATTGCCAATACCTGAGTTCTGCATATATACCACAGGGATATGGCCCGTAGCCATATAGTTGCCTGTGGCAATGCCAATGGCATTACCCTCATTAGCAGCCATCACATGATGCTCCCTGTCATAGTTTCGACAGAGATACAGGCAGAAGTCGTTGAGCAGGGAGTCGGGCACTCCTGTAAAGAAACGAATTCCCAAATCCTGCAACGAACTAAATAGTTTATCTTGATTTACCATATCGTATTACAAATCTTTTAACAATTCAGCAGCCAATATATTCGCTTTACCCACATTATTATATATAGATGTGTAGATATCCTTGTCTATCTCACCATACGACATCAGCGCCTCATATCTTTCCATGAACTCATCATCTGTCAACGGATTCTCAGGCTCGCCCTTAGGAAAATCAACACGTTCTGAATAGGTATTATCATCATTAGTTGTAATCGTGACAATGGCACTCTGCTTATTGGGGAAGATACTGCTCAATTCATCGTCGGCTATCACTTGTATCTTGGAAGTTAAAGCCCTGACTGTCGTATCTTTCAGGCAGTCCTCACCGAACTCCTGCAAGCCAGCCTTTCCGTAAATCAATGCTACCGCTGTACTATACGGCGTACTCATTTTGGCAGAATAGGCACCCTTGATGTCTGTGTGGTCATGTCCTTTAACTGCCAAATCGTATGTCTTGACCTTGATGCTACGAACCTTGTCGGCAGTTAAGCCATATTGATTATACAAGTGGATAGCAGCCTCCACTGGCGGATGCGTATAACGGCAGGAAGCGTATGGTTTGGTATAACTTTTCATAATGGCATACGTGCCATTAAGTAATGTTGATTTAATAAGCGTATTTTCATCTCCCGTCATCATCTTCAGGAATCCCCGATATCCTCCTAATGGATCCTCATGCCCTATAAAACCTGATTTTGCTAGTTGGAGGCTCGTCAAAGAAAGCAATGCTGTCTTCGCCACATTATAGGGTTTCAGTTCTGAACCGTCATCCAGCACTTTTAACATGCCTGATGCAGAAACACATGCCGCAGCAAAAGCCTGATAACGTTCCTCATCAGAAAAGTCCAGCATATATGCTGCCGCCAACGTTGTCCCTATGACACCACATGTTCCCGTTGCGTGATATCCCAATGCCTTATGTTGGGGCTGGATTGACACCGCCATTGTATAAGAAGCCTCATAGCCGATGATGGCTGCCTTCAATAACTGATCTAATGTAATGTCATATCGCTGTGCCAATGGCAGTAACAACGAGAATATGGGTGAACCCAAATGAATAATCCCAGAATTCGTCCCATCATCAAAGTCAAGGGCATGACCATTCAGGCCGTTGAGGAAAACCGCCTCTTTCAGCACGAGATTCTTCCCTGTACCTATGGTCTTAAACTGTCCTTTCTCTGGCTGGGCAAACTCAAAATACTTTTGCAGTTTCTCCCTTTGGAAAGCAGCACCGGCACAGGTCACTGCTAAATAGTCAAGCAGAGATCGCCTTGCCCTTGCCATCACCATCGAGGGAATCTCCTTATGAGCTACCTCATCAATGGCGTGAAAAAAAACTTGGGAAATATTCATGATTGTAAATCGTATCAAATGAACTTGAAATAGGCAGGGCTGTCTGGACGAGCAATTTCCCATGCAGCATCCATCGCATCGAGGATATTCTGAGAAAGTGCACCTTTCTGTGCTGCCGCCATATTCTGCGTCATCTGTTCTATACGAGAAGCACCCAACAGAATGCCATCATCCTTCTCGGCATCCATCATCGAGTGATTGACCAACCAACGGTAGGCAGCCTCAACCATCGGGATACCTTCCGCATCACAGGCCTGCTTGATAGCATCCACAGCATCGAAGTAACTCTGCTTCCAGTAACGCTTGCGATAACTCTCCAAACGGGCAAAACGGCCAGGCTGCGGGGCATCCTCGAAATGTTGATGCTTGCCTGTGAGCATACCGCCAGCCAACGGATTAAAGGCATAGAAACGCATGCCTAAAGAACGAATGGCGGGGAACAACTCTGGCTCGACATTTCGGCATAGGGCATTATACATACCCTGATAGACCGTCGGACGGGGGCAACCTATCTTGTCGCACTTATAGGCAATGTCTATCACCTGCCATGCAGGATAGTTGCTCAGTCCCAATTCCTTGATCTTACCCTGCTCATAGAGTTCATTGACCGTCTCAAGCGCCTCCTCAATAGGCGTCTTTCCATCAGGGAAATGAAAATAAAGCAAATCCACGCTATCCCGCTTCATCCGCTGGAGGGATTCGGTGAACTCCATCAGAATAGTCTCACGGTCTAATCTCCCTGTTATGCGAGGGTGTACCTTGGTGGCTATCTCATAGCGATCAGCCTCTATACCGGGGAGGATCTCACCTAAGATTTTCTCTGTCGAACCACCATTATAGACATAGGCTGTATCCAGTTCACGGTTTCCCGTCTGTAAAAAGCCTTCCGTCATGCTCTGGCTTGCCTCAGTATCCAACTGAGGGCCGAAGTTCATTGTGCCTAAAACGATTTTCATTCTATTCTGCTTTCCCTAGGACAAGACTTAGTACAGAGTCTTCATTCTTTACAACTCCATACACCTCAGCACGTTTCACGATCTTCTCAGCCCAACGATGATGAGGACCAATCTCGTTCATCTTACCACCGCCCTCACTTTTGATGACACCACCAGAGGTATTTAAGATCTGAATGGCATCGTTATACTCCTCTTCTACCACTGTGAACATGGCGTTCACAAACTTGGCATGAGTGGGGTGAATAATGGTCTTACCAACAAAGCCGTTGGCACGGTCGATCATCACCTCCTTCAGCAAGCCATCAATAGCAGGGTTCACGATATCCTGCCCCTTAATGAGTGCATTGTGGAAGTTACGCTTAATCACCTCGTCGATATCATCATTATTATAAGCACGGAAATACTCCCAGACTGCTGCGGAGATACAATAGTCACAATAGCGGTTAAAGAAATTCACTACATCTGAAAGAGCATCCCTCACAGGCATGATGTCATACACTGTGGAATTGATGCCACGACGCACACCAAAGAGCGACGACATATCTGTACCACCCACACGAATATTCAGAATCAGATCCTTATAGGGTTCCAGAATGTTACGCAACAGGAGCAGTTCCTGGGTACGCGACTCGCGGAAAGCCACTTCAGGCCCCTCCAGAATCGGCATGCCATAAAGGATGACTCCCAAGCGGCTATTCACCTCAACTAACGTACGCAAGACATTCAGCGCATTCAGACTATTGAACTTGGGAAAGTTGAAGCCTGTCAGTACAGAAGCCTGTTTCTTTGTCATCCGTGCAGCAAAACTCTTGAACTGCTCAGGATTGCGCACACGAACGAAAATCAGAGGGATGTCATCATGAGTCAGTTTACCTGCCTCTATCATATCTGCAAAATAGTCCATCGTGTCGAGGATGTTTTGCTCTGCCTTGGGCAGATCCTCTTCCTTGATGGCATCTTCACAGCACATCACAAATGACGTGACTGGCAACTCATGGTTGACAATCTTTTCCCTGATATCCTTGGTGCCAGGCATGTAGAGCGTAGCACCTAAACAATACTGAAGAGTGTCGCGATCAGTATATTTGTTAAATTCTATCGGAGCCTTCACAAATTGAAAGTCCTTGTTATATGCATGTTGTCTCATTTCTTTTTGAACTAATTTACCTTTTACTTTCTTTCCTTTGGTGAAACCACTGCTTCTGGATAATACGTATCAATGACTCGCTTTACTAATGCCACCTGCTTAGCACGCTTCTTGGCATCAGCTTCCGTCGTATCCCAACTATGGGTGGCGGCTACACTTCCACCTGTCTTCAGATAAATTGGTGCTGCTACACGGATGAACTCCGGGACTTCATAGTGACGGATA
>Ga0129306_1000582_pt1 | contig 55933 bp, 48 predicted proteins | sample P827metagenome_FD_94438 | JGI IMG/M metagenome (GOLD analysis project Ga0129306, IMG submission 94438) | Capybara group fecal microbial communities from Wisconsin, USA - P827 metagenome | ecosystem: Host-associated > Mammals > Digestive system > Large intestine > Fecal | place: USA: Wisconsin... | reverse complement strand
TATAATCGGAGCAATTGTTGCAAAGGGTAAGATGTCTAAGCATAAACTCTTAAGAGCACTTGCAAGTATATATGTTTCCATTACCAGATGTACACCATCAATTGTGTTATTGTTTTTGGTGTTCTATGGATTGCCAGCAGTTTTATACGATTCATTTGGAATAGATATCAATGGGATAGACACTGTGTTCTTTGTTTGCATTACGTTTTCCATATTCCTTGGAGCTTCATCCTCTGAGATAATCAGAGGAGCCTATGAAGCTGTAAGCAAAGGACAATTTGAAGCAGGTTTGTCCGTGGGACTTAGCGAATTTCAAACGTTCATAAGAATTATCCTTCCGCAAATGTTAAAATTCGCTATGCCCAACATTGGTAATATGGTTATATTTATGTTTAAGGAAGGGGCACTATGTTATACCATAGGACTTCGTGACGTGCTTGGTGAGGCTTATTTTTTATCATCAAAAGAATTTAATGCATATTCACTAAGCATGTATATTGCCCTGACATTTATCTACTGGCCTATAACCATTATACTTGAGCGGGCTTTTGGTTATTTTGAATGGAAACTTACACCAAAGCTTAGTAATGAAGAGCTTACAACAAAGCTTGGGGAGGAGGCATAACATGAATATTGATTTTGACTTTATAGTAAGACTTTTTCCAGATGTATTTTCCTATCTTCCCATAACACTTAAAATAGTTCTTTATGCACTTTTGGTTTCATTCCCAGTAGGTGTGATAATGGCTTTGATTAATGTGAAGAAAATAAAGGGGTTATCCCAGATTGTAAGGGTATATATTTCTTTGATCAGAGGAACCCCCCTAATATTGCATATCTATGTAATATATACAATAGGACCTTTCTTTATAGAAAAAGTATTTAAGACCCTGCATTTTAAAAAGAGTGTATATGATGTTGATAATATAGTATATGCCATTATTGCTCTTTCTCTTACAACAACGGTTTCAATATCTGAAGCCATAAGAGCTGGTTTGCTATCTGTTGATAAGGGACAGGAAGAAGCAGGATATTCTGTGGGATTATCAAAATTACAGACTTTTCTAAGAATAGTTTTTCCACAGGCACTTGTGGCAGCCTTTCCGGTAATTGGAAATACAATAGTGGAACTTATTAAAGGAACATCACTTTCCTTCCTGGTTTCTGTTACAGAAATAACTGGTAGAGCAAAAATAGTAGGTGGCGTTGAACTTAGATATTTTGAGGCATATCTTACGATATTCTTTGTGTATATTATCCTGATTGGAACGGTTGAGTTAATTATTAAGGCACTTGAGAAGAGAACAGGAAGATACAGATATGGAGGTCAGTATGCTAAAAGTTAATGATGTATATAAATCCTTTGGAAACAATGAAGTGTTAAAAGGCGTAAGCTTTAATGTTGAAAAGGGTGATGTGGTTGTTATTCTTGGTCCAAGCGGATCAGGAAAAACAACATTACTTAGATGTATAGAGTTTTTTGAAAAGGCAGATAAAGGAAATGTGGTTTTAAGTGACAAGGTGTATTCTCTTTCTGAACATACCAAGAAAAATGCAAAAGAGTTTAGAAAACATACAGCATTTGTTTTTCAGAATTACAATTTGTTTAATAATAAAACAGCTCTTGGTAATGTAATGGAGGGACTTGTTACAGCAAGAAAGATTCCTAAGGAAGAAGCTAAGAAAATAGCTATATCTGCCCTTGAAAAGGTAGGATTAAAAGATAGGATTAATTATTATCCAGTGCAGCTTTCAGGTGGACAGCAGCAGAGAGTTGGAATTGCAAGAGCACTTGCAGTTAACCCAGATGTTATATTTTTTGATGAACCTACATCAGCACTTGATCCTGAACTTGTAGGTGAAGTGTTAGGCACCATGAAAGAACTTGCGAAGGATGGAACCACCATGGTAGTTGTAACCCATGAGATGAAATTTGCCAAGGAAGTCGGAACAAAAATAATTTTTATGGATGAAGGAAAGATTGTTGAAGAAGGAGCGCCTGATGACATCTTTACAATTCCTAAGAATGAAAGAACAAGACAGTTCCTTGCAAGATATATAGATAATTTTGATTATGTTATTTAATTTTTGATTGATTATGTTATTTTAATTTTTTATTGATTATGTTATTTGATTTTTGGTTGATTAGATATTTTAGTTAAGTGGCAGGAGTTGAATATGGGATTTAGAGTTGCAGTCGCATCATCTGATGGAATCGTGGTTAATTCGCATTTTGGAATGGCTGAAAACTTTTATGTTTTTGAACTGGATGATGGTGAAATAAAATTGATTGATAAACGAGAGGTTTTAAATGATGCAAAGGGTTGTGCCTGCGGAGGCGAAGCTGATGCTCATAAAAATACATTACTTGAAAAGATAAAATTAATTAATGACTGTCAATATGTGCTTATTAGCAGAATCGGTATAGGAGCAGAAAATTTGCTTAATGATTTTGGGATAGCAGCATACGAGATTCCAGGATTTATTGATGAGTCACTGGGTAAGTTAAATTCTTATGTGGAATTAGATAATTTGTTAAGTTGCAGATAGGAGAAGCGATGAGAGAACAGACAAGAATAGTTAAGGGAACAGGAAATGATGAGGTGTCAGGCTGTATAGACATTCCAATTTACAGGGGTGTTGTTTATGCTCATGATACTTTAGAATTTGATCATAACAGATCATATTATGCAAGGTGTGGAACACCAACCACAAAACTGGTGGAGGAAAATATAGCATTCCTTGAAAAAGGAGATAAAGCACTGCTTACCAGTAGTGGAATGGGTGCCATTTCTGTTGTACTCAAACTATTTAAGCCTGGGGATCATATCATCGTTACAGCTGATCTTTACGGAGGAAGTTACAGATACTTTAAGGAGTTCTATGCTGATTATGGTATTGAATTTGATTTTGTTGATACCTGGGATATTGAGGAAGTTAAGAAACATATAAAGAAAGAAACAAAGGGCTTCTTTATTGAAACTCCATCTAATCCGGCAATGCATGTAACTGACCTTCGGGCAATTGGTACCTTGGCAAAGGAAAATAATGCATATTTCATAGTGGACAATACATTGCTTTCTCCATATTTTCAAAAGCCATTAACCCTTGGAGCGGACATAGTGGTTCACAGTGCGACAAAATACTTAGGTGGACACAATGATTTGCTTGCGGGAGTGATTGTAATAAAGGGTGAAGAATTAATAGAAAAATTATACTATGCATATATAAGCGAAGGAAATAATATAAGTGCAGAGGATGCATGGCTTCTTAACAGAAGTTTAAAAACTCTTCCTGTAAGAGTTGAGAGACAGCAGTCTAATGCCATTGAGATTGTTAAGTTCTTGAAAACACTGCCGGAGGTTGATAAAGTATACTATGTGGGAGATGAGGAAAGAGAAGATTATGAACTTTCTAAATCACAGACCACAGGCTTTGGCGGAATGATTTCTTTTAGTGTTAAACATAAGGAAAGGATTAAGGATTATTTGCCGAAGTTTAAGGTTATTAATTTTGCAGAGAGCTTAGGCGGTGTTGAAAGCCTTATTACTTATCCATATTTGACTACTCAGGAACCAATTCCTGAAGACCTTAGAAAACATACAGGTGCAGATGAGAGTTTACTTAGACTTTCCATTGGACTTGAGGATGTTGAGGATTTAAAGGAAGACTTGGCACAGGCGCTATCGTAGTTTGCCGTGAAAAGGTGTTAATGATTTGGTGGATGATGTGGTGTGAAGGTGAGGCTTGTATATTTAGACGAATGTTTTGACAGGAAGGGATTTTGATATGAGTGTGGTTGAGACTCCTCTTGGAAAAATCAGCATAACAGGTAAGGCAGAATATTATGGTAGTGGAAAAATAAAGTCTGTAATTGCTGATGAAGAAACAGAAGTTGTATTAAAAGTTAATGGTGAAGAAAAGAGGGGCATACTAAACTATTCCTTTGATCATCCAAGAAAAATCTACAGGGCTTCCGTATCATTTTTTGAGAATGGAAACATTAAGAGCGTTTATTTTGAAGAGCCTATAGAGGTTGGCACTAGTGTTGGCGGTATAGAAGCTGAGTTTATAACATTCTATGAGGATGGTTCGGTTAAAGGAATTTATCCAAGGTATGGACAGGTAAATGCTTACTGGAGCGAAAGGGATGAATTCAATATCAGTAATTATATGAGAATTAATCTTGAAAATGTTGGCTTGATTTTAAAACCAATGATTCTGGGATTTTATAATAGCGGGGAGTTAAGATATATTTCAGTCTGGAAAGATACGCCGGTAACAATACCTACCAAGTATGGCCAGATAAAGACGGAGTTTGGTTTTGAATTATATAAAGGCGGACAGCTTAAATCCATCGAACCGGTGATAGGAACGAAAATAGAAATAGCTGGTGAAGAAAAAAATGCATTTAGGTTGTTTGGAAATGCTTTTCATGCCACAGATAATTATTTGAGATTTGACGAAAATGGAACAGGGGACGGTTCCTCGTTTCAGATTGAATGAGTGGAACAGGGGACGGTTCCTCGTTTCAGATTGTGGAACAGGGGACGGTTCCTCGTTTCAGATTGAATAAGAAGACAGGAATACCTACGGGTGTTCCTGTTTTTGATTGCATATTAAGCTGATTAGGGAAGGTTTTTGGGAACCGTTAAAAATGCTTAAAATTAAAAACTTGGAGATAATTCCCCAAAAGTGCATTAAAAAACATAGTTTTGAGGGAGTTATCTCCAAAAACTTCGAGATAATTCCCCAAAAGTTGATTTTTTGGTTGACAGACTCTTTGGTGAAAAATATAATGAAAGTAGTATATATGAGTGGCTTAAAGAAAGAAAGGGAACATATAATGGTTTCCTTTAAGGAGGGTATTTCATGATTGGAAGAAAAGAAGAAATTGGTATACTTGATGATTGTGTAAAAAGCAATAGACCAGAGTTTTTAGCGCTTTATGGGCGCAGAAGAATAGGAAAAACATATTTAATAAAAGAATACTTTAACAATTCATTTTCATTTTATGCTACAGGGGTACAAAATTGTAACACAAGGCAACAGTTGCGTATCTTTAAGGAGGCACTGGTAAAGTATGGAGATAAGGATAAGACAATTCCAAAAGATTGGTTTGATGCATTTGCAAGATTGATAAGTGTGTTGGAAAGTGATGATGTTACAAGAGAATACAAGAGTGGAAAACGAGTCATATTTTTAGATGAATTGCCATGGATGGATACGCCAAGGTCAGAATTTAGAAGTGCTCTTGATTATTTTTGGAACAGCTGGGGATCATCACAAAAAGATTTGCTGTTAATTATTTGTGGTTCTGCCACATCATGGATAATTAATTACATTGTTAAGGATACAGGTGGTTTTTATAATAGATTAACTAGACAAATAAGACTTATGCCTTTTACACTAAGTGAGTGTGAGGAATTATTAGAATCTAATAATATGCACATGACAAGAAAACAGATTATAGAATGCTATATGGTATTTGGTGGCGTTGCTTATTATTTAAACTATTTGAAACCATCCTTTAGCTTGGCACAGAATATAGAGATGCTATTTTTCCAGGAGAATAGTCCATTAAAGCATGAGTTTAGACAACTGTTTTATTCATTGTTTAGAAATGCAGATAATTATATAAATATTATAAAAGAATTAGCAAAAAAGAATTCTGGTATGACTAGGGCAGAACTAAATAGCAATGAGAAAATTGTAAGTGGAAAGGAACTAACTAAGTGCCTTGAAGAATTAGAACAATGTGGCTTTATTAGAAAATATAACGATTTTTCTAAAAAGATAAATGGTGGTCATTATCAAGTGATTGATTCTATGTGTTTATTTAATATTGCATTTGTTGAAAATAAAAAAATAGATTCGTGGATCGATTTTATTAATACACCTGCATATTATAATTGGGGTGGACTAGCATTTGAAAAGGTATGTTTGCTCCATACAAAACAGATTAAAAATGCACTTGGTATTTCGGGCATTTTTAGTAATGAGTTTTCATGGCGAAGCAAAAAAACAGAAGATGGTGCACAGATTGATTTATTAATTGATAGGAAAGATGATGTAATAAATGTTTGTGAAATAAAATATACTGAAAATGATTTTGCCATAGATAGTAAATATGAAAAAGAGTTAGTACATAAAATGGATGTGCTCCGCAATGAAACGAAAACCAAGAAGGCGTTATGGCTTACAATGATTACTTTATCTGGTTTAAAGGATAATAAGTATAAAAATATTGTAGTTAATGAATTGAGTGGAGAGGATTTGTTTTCTTAAATAGAAATGGGGATAGTATAATTAATTATTTTTTGTAGTAAGTTGTATTAAACAGTAGGAGCGGGTTATGAATAGAGTACATGATGAATTACGTCTAGGGTTTGAAAGTGCCTACATAGATGGTAGTATTGCGGCAAATGCATTGTACAAACCACAGTTTATTTCAAATAATTATAAAGAAGGCAAAAAGGTTTTATCGTCAATAGAAGATGAGTTAAAGAAATGTGATAAGTTTCAGATAAGTGTTGCTTTTATCACAATGGGTGGAATAACACCACTTCTTTCAACTTTTGAGGAACTGGAAAAGAAGAATATTCCGGGTGAAATTCTAACTACTAATTATCTTAATTTCAGTGAACCAAAAGCACTTGAAAAATTAAATAGTCTTAAGAATATAAAACTCAAAATGTATGATGTGGAAAAGGCTCAAGAGGGATTTCACACAAAGGGATATATTTTTAAGAAGGAAGAAATATATAGGATAATCATTGGAAGTTCAAATATTACAAAAGATGCATTAACAGTTAATCATGAATGGAATACTAAAATCATATCAACTAGTCAAGGCGAAGTTGCTAAGGAAATAGTTGAAGAGTTTAATGATTTTTGGAATTCTGAGTGTTCTTTAGAATTTGATGATTTTTATGAGATATATAAAGAAAAGTATAATATTATAAAAAGGCAAAGAGAAATTGCTAAAAGCGAAGAAGTTATATCTTTTGAAAAATATAGATTACAGCCAAACTCCATGCAGGTGGGGTTTATTAATAATTTAAGGAAGATTGTAGAAAGAGGTGAGAACAAAGCACTCTTAATATCTGCAACAGGAACTGGTAAGACATATGCTTCTGCATTTGCCATGAGAGAGTTGGGATATAAGCGTGTGTTGTTTCTTGTTCATAGAGTACAACTTGCAAAGCAGACAAAGAAGTCTTATGAGAAAGTATTTGCGGGGAATGTTTCCATGGGTTTAGTTGGTGCAGGACATAAGGAATATGATAAGGATTTTGTTTTTGCAACTGTTCAAACATTATATAAAGATGAGTATTTAAAGAAGTATAAAAAGGATGAATTTGATTGTATTATTTTAGATGAGGCACATCGTTCTTCGGCAAATACATATCAAAGAGTAATGGAGTATTTTAATCCTAAGCTATGGCTTGGCATGACTGCAACGCCTGATAAAAGAGATGACAATATCGTAAATAATAATATATATGAAATTTTTGATCATCAAATCGCATATGAAATCAGGTTGCAGCAGGCTATGGAAGAGGATTTGCTTTGTCCATTTCATTACTTTGGAATAAGTGATATTTCTCTTTTAGAAGAAAATCAGATTAAGGCGAGGAAGATGTCTGAAAGTGATTTTAATATGCTTACAAGTGAAGAAAGAATTAAGCATATTGTTTCAAAAGCAGAGTATTATGGTTATAGTGGGGATAGAGTTAAGGGGTTGGTATTTTGTAGTAGAATAGATGAGTCTAAAATGCTTTCGGATAAGTTTAATGAACAGATAAATCCAGAAACTGGCAGGAAATATAGAACTTTAGCACTAAATGGAGATGCTTCAGAAGAGGAGAGAGAAAGTGCCTTTGAAAGATTGGCCATGGATGAAACAGAAGATGGATTAGAACCGTTGGATTATATTTTCTCGGTTGAGATATTGAATGAGGGTGTTGATATAGTTGAGGTTAATCAGGTGATTATGCTAAGACCCACACAATCACCCATAGTTTTTATTCAACAGTTGGGAAGGGGACTTAGAAAGGCCGAAGGTAAAGAGTATGTTGTAATACTTGATTTTATAGGAAACTATAATAATAATTATATGATTCCGATAGCATTATCAGGAGATAGAACATACAATAAGGATAATATTCGCAAAGATGTTATAAGTGCAAATAATACTATTCCAGGAGCGTCAACAATTCACTTTGATGAGGTGGCCAAAGAAAAAATCTTTTCATCAATTGATAGGATAAGGGGCATGAAATCCATAATAAGAGAAAGTTATATCTCATTAAAGAACAGATTAGGAAGAGTTCCTTATTTGATGGATTTTTATGAAAATGGTGAAATTGATCCTTTGGTAATAATAAAGGAATATAAAACTTATCAGATGTTTTTGGAAACCGTTGAAAAAGAAGATTATATTGGAAAAATATCTGGTGATGATTATATAGTTTTAGAGTATTTATCAAAAACTATTTTAAGTGGTGCGCGTCCTCATGAACTTATAATATTAAAGGAACTACTTAAGAATAATGAGTATAGTTATGATAAGTTTAAAAAGGATTTTTATGACGCGTATGGATATGAGCCAGATAAAAAATCTGTTGATGATGCAATTAAAGTATTACAAGGATGCTTCGTAAGTACAAAGTTAGAGTATGATAAGTATTGCCATGTGGATATAATTTCATATGATGATAAGAAAATATTCAGACGATTGTCAGCATTTGCAAATAGAATTAATCATCATGAATTTTATAAACAGTTAAAAGATATTATTGATATTGGGCTTAATAAGTATTATGAAAAATATAAGGATGGTGCCAGTGAAAAGGAACCATTTGTCCTTTATGAAAAATACTCTAGGCGTGATGTGAGTTTGATTATGAATTGTGGAAAAGATTTATCTTCAACAATGTATGGTATGAAAAAGATAGAAGATGATACTTTTATTTTTGTAACATACCATAAACAGGAAAGTGAAGATGGTAAAGAGTATTTGGAAGGTAAACCGGATTATGCGGACGCGTTTGAAGACAGTGTATATTTTAGATGGGATTCTCAGATAGGTAAAGGCGTTGAAAGTTCATACATGAAGGATGTAAGTAATGCTAAACGTAAACATTTGCTCGTTAAAAAGAGTGATGCAGAATCCAATTTCTATTATATGGGAGAGTTTGACATTGTCAGTATTGTGCCTGATAAAAAGAATGATAATAATGGTAAAGAAAAAGATATTGCAAAGGTCGTGTTTAAAATGCATAATCCTGTAAGAGAGGACATACTAAAATATCTTGATAGTAATATTTCTATCGCGGAGGAAGCGTAATGAAAAGTATAAGAGTAGTTGCAGCAGTTATAAAGGATGGAGATAAGATTTTTGCAACTGAGCGTGGTTATGGAGGTTTTAAAGGTGGATGGGAATTTCCGGGTGGAAAGATAGAAGAGGGAGAAACATCCAAAGAGGCATTAAAGCGAGAAATAAAAGAGGAATTGGATGTTGATATTGAAGTTGGAGATTTTATAAAAACTGTTGAATATGATTATCCGGAATTTCATTTGTCCATGGATTGTTTTTGGTGTGAAATAATTAGGGGCGAGTTGACTTTAAAAGAACATCAAGCGGCGCGTTGGTTGACTAAAGAAACCATAAACGATGTTGGTTGGTTGCCAGCTGATATAGAACTTGTGAAAATGATTTCTAATGGAGACGGCAAACCATGGATAAAATAAGTGTATGTGGAGAAGAATATAGAGTTATCCGATTGCTTGGTCATGGTAAGGGCGGATATTCATATCTGGTGGAGCAAGGCGGCAAGCAGTATGTTTTAAAACAAATACATCATGAACCCTGTTCATATTATACTTTTGGAAATAAGATTGAAGCAGAGAGGCATGATTATGAGAGACTTCTTAATGCTGGTATACGAATTCCCAAAATGTTTGCCATTGATATGGAAAAGGAAAGAATCCTGAAGGAATATTTCAAAGGAGATACTGTTTTTGAGATGGTTAGAGACGGTGTTTCGGTGGAAAAGTTTCTGCCACAGGTTAGGCAAATGGCTGTACTAGCGCAAGATAAAGGACTTAATATAGATTACTTTCCAACTAATTTTGTAGTGCAGGATGATTTAATTTGGTATATTGATTATGAATGTAATGATTATATGGATGAGTGGAATTTTGAAAATTGGGGAATCAAGTATTGGTCGAGAACACCAGAGTTTGAAATGTATTTAAAGGAACATGAAAAAGAAGAGTTATAAAGGAGACAGTAACGTAAATAAGGGGGAAACCAACATGAAAAAAGGAACGAACATGAAAAAACAAACTAATTTATTAATTTGCATACTTATCATTTTATGCATAAGTGTGTTTAGTGGTTGCAATAAGCAATTAAAGAAAGACAAAGAAGGGACAAAGACGACTACGGAAAAGACGAGTGGTTCAGAAACCGGCAACTTAGAAACCGGTGATTTTGAAGACGGCAAGAATGAAGATGAAAGTAGTAAATCTAAAGAGGGTGAACCTTACAATGGTGAATATACTCTTTACGATGGCAACAGTCTTATGGATTACACTGGAAAAAGAGAAGGGGTAGATGGCGCATTAAAATATACTTCAGATCAGGTTAAAAATTACTATGATTTGGTTATTGATTTTGATGCAGATAACCACGCCCTGGATATTGAGCAGAACTTGGTATATGTTAATAACACTGGGGACGATCTTAAGGATATGTACTTTAACATTATTCCTGATGCCTTTGAAGAGGAATGTGGTGGCCCGGTTAAAGTTGATAAACTTACGATTGACGATAAAGACTATGAATTTACTAAGGAAGATACTACTGTTTACAGCGTAAATTTGGAAGATGAAATTGAGTCTGGAAGTACTGCGCAAGTTTATATTAAGTACAGGGTTGTTATTCCTGGTATTGAGGATAGATTTGGATATGTGGATGGTGAGTATAACATTGGTAATGCGATTATTACTCCTGCCATGTATGAGGGCGGCAAATGGTTAAGCCAGCCATACGTAGAAATTGGTGATGCATTTTACACGGATATTGCAGATTATAAGGCGGTAATCAATGTTCCTGATGGATATAAGGTAGCAACTTCGGGAACTCTTGATGATGGCGTCTTCTATGCAAAGAGTGTTCGTGACTTTGCAATGTTTATTTCAAATACATGTGAGGTTATGGAGGATACTTTTGATGATATAGCCATTAATGTTTATTATTTAGAAGGTGATGGAGCTCTTGCCCCTTTATGCATCGATGCGGCAAAGGACTCTTTTGAATTATTTAATGAGGCATATGGCGGTTATCCATATGATTCCATGAATATTGCAATTACGCCGCAAAGTAGTGGTGTTGGTGGTATGGAATATCCTGGTCTTATTATGATTTCTTCCGGAGGAGGACTTGATGGAGAAGGATATGATACAGATGATGATTATGAAAAAGATAGTTTTAAGCAAATAGTTGCTCATGAAATGGCACATCAGTGGTTCTATGGAATAGTAGGAAATGATGAAGTGAGGTTCCCTTTTGTTGATGAGGCATATGCGACATTTAGTGAATGGCTTTATTCGGAAAAATGCTTGGATGGAAGCTTGTCAGGTTACAGAGAGGGCTTTGGACCTATTGTGGATAATACAGATAACCCGGGAGAATTATTAGACAGGTCTCTTTATGACTGGGGTGATGCGCCGGAAACTGAAGCAGGCTATGGTTTGATTTACTTTATTGGTGGTTGCATGCATATTGATATGATGGACGCACTTGGCAAGGATGAGTTTATGAAGGATTTGAAAGGGTATGTTGAAAAGTATGCATTTGCCGAGGTTAGCAGAGACGATTTTGTAGATTATTGGAGTCAGTTTGATGAGACCAAGAAGGTTCTTGAAAATTATGGATTAAAATAGGAGACAGGGAGACAGGGGAGCGAAAGCGGAACAGGGGACGGTTCCTCGTTCCAAAAAAATGGAACGAGGAACCGTCCCCTGTTCCGCTTTCGCCGATTTTTTTTGATTTACGAAAACGATTTAGGTTGATTTTTAAAATAAGTATGCTATAATCCTTTTTGGATGTTTTATTTACATGTAAATTTATTAAGGAGGTTAGATAGTAAATATGAGCAAGAATATTTTAAAAGCTATGACATCTATCGTATTTACCCTTGCATGCTTATTTGTATTAAGTAAAAGCGCATGGGCAGGTACAATGTATCAGACAGGTAATTCAGAAACTTCAGTAACAGTTAATTGGGAAAGTCTTGCAAGTTATAATTCTGGATCATACAGCATGACAGCTCAGAAGATTGGATATGTTGAGATTCCACAGGATGCTGATTATGAAAAAGAATCATCACTTAAGGCACAGGCGGAGACAAACGCACAGAATGGTCAGATTACAGTAACTCCAGGAACATATTCATATACAATTACTGGATTAAAGGCTCAGGCAGAGTATTATGTAGTTCTTTATTATGCATACACATCAAGTTACGGCTATGCATATGAGAATACTGCAGGTATTCCAGCATTTACTAAGATTAAGAAAGTTACTAATGTAGCTCAGCGTAAGTGGTGGAAATATATTGAATCAGTTGATGTATCATGGGATACAATTCCATCATATTACAGCTCAAATGTATCATATGATATTGTTTTCATGGATGCAAAGGGTAATACTATTGAAAAGAAAACTGGTGTTTCATACAATAGTTATTCACATGCAATCAAGAATAACAAGATTTATAAAATTAAAGTACGTGCAACAAGAAAAGCTGACTCATACAATATGAAGGGTATGGGTACAGAAACAACAGCTTGGTCAGATGTTCAGTATCTTTTCACACAGCCTACAATTACTTCTTCATCTTTAACAAAGTCAAAGATGAAACTTAAATGGGGCAAGATTGCTGGCGTTACAAGCTACGATGTATATGTATCAACAAAGCAGAACTCAGGATTCAAGAAAGTTAAAACTCTTAAGGCTAAGAAGACTTCTGTTACAATTAAGAAATTCAAAGGTAAGAAGTTAAAGAAGCTTAAGAAAAAGAAATATTATGTATATATCGTTCCTAACAAGAAAGTAAATGGTAAGATTGTAAAGAAAGATGTTACATATGTTTACGAAATCAGATTTGGAAAGAATGGCTTCTCAGAAGGCTATAAATAAAATCTAATAGAGATTAATAGAGGAGACAGAGAATATTCTCTGTCTTCTTTAACTATAAGGAGAAGTACATTGGTCAGAAAAAGTATACAGTTTTTTGGACGAGTTCAGGGAGTTGGATTTAGGTATCGGGCGTTTTATGCAGCTCAAAGTTTCAGGTGCACCGGATGGGTTAAAAATGAATGGGACGGGAGCGTTCTTATGGAAATACAGGGCAGTGAAGAAACTATCGATAAGGTTTGTATGGAAATAGCAGATGGGACATTTGTTCATATAGAAGACATTAAAGTTAAGGTGTTGCCATTAGTGGAAAATGAGAGAAGTTTTAAAGTTCGGTATTAATTATGTATGGAGCAATATTAGGAGATATGATTGGGGCACCTTTTGAATTCGATAGAGGTGATAAAACAAAAGATTTTGAATTGTTTATTGAGGAGACGGGATTTACAGATGATTCAGTAATGACTATTGCTGTGGCTGAAGCAATGTTGAAGATTAAGGCAAATATGGAGGGTGATTTAAAAGAAATTCTTGTTTCATATTTACAAAAATGGGGACGTAAATATCCATATGCAGGATATGGAGCTATGTTTATTAATTGGATATTTGCTGATAATCCTAAACCTTACGGTAGTTTTGGTAATGGTTCTGCTATGAGAGTTTCTTCGGTGGGTTGGCTCTTTGATAATCTTGATGAAGTAAGAAAGTATGCGAGAATTTCTTCAGAAGTTAGCCATAATCATCCCGAAGGAATTAAGGGGGCTGAGGCAGTAGCTAGTGTTATTTTCCTTGGAAGAACAGGTCATTCTAAGGAGGAAATCAAGAACTTTATTATAAAGGAATTTCACTATGATTTGTCCAGAACCTGCGATGAGATACGACCTGATTATTATCATGTTGAGACTTGCCAAAAGACAGTTCCGGAGGCTATAACTGCATTTTTGGAGGGTGAGGATTTCGAGGATGTTATTAGAACTGCGGTTTCCCTTGGTGGCGATTGCGATACCCTGACCTGCATTGCTGGTGCAATGGCGGAAAGTATTTATGAAATTCCTGATTGGATGAAGGATGAGTGTAGAAAGAGACTGCCTGATGATATGCTAAAAGTTCTTGATGAGGTATATCTCGGCAAATGTTAGGATAGTTTTAAGTTTAAAAAGTGATTGCATATACTTCGCCTGACCGCTATAATCACAGTAGGATAAATAGTAGTGCTATGTGATGTATAAAAACTGTATTAATAGTCGGAGGTTTTTTGGTTATGACATTGAGAAAATGGGCTGATATTATTATCAGTATTTGCTTGGTTTTAGTTATATTTGCCGGGGTATTTAGTGAAAAAACATATGCAGGATACAAGGATTGCACTGAGGAAGTTGAGGCAACAATTGTAAGCTGCGAATATGCGAATACCACAAAAAACAGAATTAAGCTTACAATTAAATATACATACACATATGATGGTAAGGAATACGATGCAACATATGTGACCAAGAAGTCTTATACTTTTGTTAGTGGAAATAAGATTACTCCGCCTTCTCAGGATCAGGTTAATGAATATGTGAACAAATACCTTGCGAAGAAAACTGTAAAGGTTAATCCTAATAAGCCATCGGAGTATACATTTGATAATGATACAACTAGAAACTGGAAGATTATAATTGCTATTGTTCCAGTGGTAATAATTGGTTTTACTTTAGTTATTATTATTAAAAATAAGGATCAATTTGCAAGAATGGCAGAACAAAGGAGGTAAATATGTATAGGGCACATGAAAAAAGATATGAAGAGATGAAGTATAACAGATGTGGGAAGAGTGGATTGCTACTTCCAGCTGTTTCCTTGGGACTATGGCATAATTTCGGTGATAATGGTGACTATGATAACATGGTCAGTATGTGTAAGTTGGCGTTTGATAGTGGTATTACTCACTTCGATCTTGCTAATAATTATGGGCCGGAGGCAGGAAGTGCTGAAAGGAATTTTGGTAGGATTTTAAAGGATGTATTTGCCGGATATAGAGATGAATTAATTGTTTCCACTAAAGCCGGTTATTATATGTGGGAAGGTCCTTATGGTGACTGGGGAAGCAGAAAATATTTGATTTCAAGTCTTGACCAGTCATTAAAAAGATTGGGACTAGAGTATGTGGATATTTTTTATCATCACAGAATGGATCCCAATACACCTCTTGAAGAAACCATGGGTGCTTTGTCACAGATTGTAAAAAGTGGAAAGGCCCTTTATGTTGGGCTTTCAAATTATGACGGAGAAACTTTAAAAAAAGCCAGCGAGATTCTTGGAAGTGAAAGAGTTCCATTTGTTATTAATCAGAACAGATATAATATTTTTGATAGAACCATTGAGAATAATGGACTTAAGGAAGAAGCAAGGAAACTCAATAAGGGTGTAATCTGCTTTTCACCTTTAGAACAGGGTTTGCTTACAGATAGATATTTAAATGGAATTCCAGATGACAGCAGAGTAAAAACAGATGGTCGTTTCTTAAATGAAAGTCAGATAAATGAGGAAAAGATAGCAAAGATTAGAGCCTTAAATCTTCTTGCTATGGAGAGGAATCAGACTCTTGCACAAATGGCTCTTGCCTGGATTTTAAAGGATGATGTTATTACATCGGTATTGGTTGGTGCATCAAAGCCTCGGCAAATAGCTGACAGCATAAAGGCTATTAATAACACCAACTTTACAGAAGAAGAACTTAAGCGAATTGATGATATTATTAAATAAGCAAAATGGCGATTTCGTACTCCTTTATGGTTTTAGCTTTTCTAATGGGTTTTAAATCCTTTGGGGAAAGGTTAAGGTAAGTACCCCAAAAACTCCAAAGCTCTTTCATTTTAAAGAGGGTTGGAGTATCACCGGACATTATTTTTATGTAGTTTTCAAGTATTTCATTGTGAAATGCCTTGAAGGTTTGGAACGAATCACTGCTTTTTACTGTGCCTGGATGATTTGTTGTTTGGCCCATGTTAATTGTAGTGGATACTGAACTTGTTATTTGTCGTAACTTAAAAGATAACTCGGGATTCTTAAGTGCGCCTCTTCCAATCATGATGCTACTTGTTTGTGGGCATATTTTCAGTAGCTTATTTAAAGATTCTTCATCATCAATATTACCGTTATAACAAAGAGGAATATTAAGTGTATTTTGGGCTTCCTTAAAGCATTCAATGTGGGGAAGTCCTTTATATTGCTCTTCTAAAAGTCTTGCATGAATTATAAGTTCCTTTATTGGATATTTGGAATATATTTTTAATATATCGGGCCATTCATTGAGACTTTCTATTCCAAGTCTTGTTTTTATTGAAATGTCTAACTCGCTTTTTTCAAATATTTCATCCATAAATTTTGTAAGGTTATTTAGGTCTGCAAGAATTCCGGCACCGCGTCTCTTTGTGGTAACTGTTTTTGAAGGGCAGCCAAAGTTTAAATTAACTTCTTTATAACCCAATTCTTTTAACTGATTAATAATGGATAAAACAGTTTCACTTTTGTTGCCGAGAATTTGTGGTATTAAGCAATTAACCTTGTTATTTTCAGGAAGTACTTCAAAAAGCTCCTTTGTTTTTAAATTTTTGTTTGCAATAAAAGGAGTGAAGTATTTGTCGATATTTCCATAGTATTTTTCATAGGCGTTTCTATATATGTAATTAGTGATGCCTTCCATAGGCGCTAAGTAAATATTCATATTTTTCTCTTTCGGATTTATTAATGATTTGTTGTTTTTATTATTTAATAATAATTGGTTTCTCTGTGTTTAAATTGGGCTATTCCCATGATTCATAATTTTATGAAAAACAGTGGGAGAAATCAAGTTGCTTTTGGCAAGTTAAGGGTGTAAAACAAATGATATTATGATAAAATATATGAGAAGATTGAGAATCGTCTTGTCTTCGGAGGATGTATATGAAAAGTTTTTTGAAGTATTTAAAACCTTATACGCTTCTTTGCGTTATGGCTCCATTACTTAAGATGCTTGAGGCAACCTTTGAACTTATAGTTCCTTTGGTTATTGCAAGTCTTATTGATAATGGTATCGCAAAAGGAGATAAGACAAGCATTGCTGCTGATGCAGTGCTTCTTTTTGCGTTGTCTTTAGTTGGGTTGATTGCTGCAATTACAGCACAGTATTTTTCTGCAAAAACAGCAATGAATTTTGGTGGAGAAGTAAGAAGGGTTTTATTTAATAAGATAGAGAAACTTTCCTTTAGGGATTTGGATGAAGTGGGAACTTCTTCCTTAGTTACTCGCATGACGGTGGATGTTAATCAAATGCAAAACGGAGTTAACATGATTTTAAGACTTCTTCTTAGATCTCCGTTTATTGTGTTTGGGGCAACCATTATGGCTGTTAGGATTAATGCAGAATTTGCCGGTACTTTCTTTATGGTGTTACTTGCTCTTTTTATTGTAGTTATATTTGTTGTATTAATATCTGTGCCGCTTTTAAAAAGGGTATCTGAAAAAATGGATACGCTTACTCTTAAGGTTCGGGAAAACATTGTGGGCGTTCGTGTGGTTAGGGCATTTAATAAATCGGAGGAAGAGGAAAAAGAAGTATTTGCTGCGGTGGATAATCTTGAAAAAATGCAACTTATTGTGGGGAGAATTTCATCCATTCTTAATCCGGCCACACTTTTAATTGTAAATGCAGGTATTGTTATACTACTATATTCTGGTGGAATGAGGGTTAATAAGGGCACTATGATTAAGGGGGATGTAGTTGCAATTTATAATTACATGTCCATGATACTTATAGAATTAATTAAGTTTGTAAATTTTGTATATTTAGTTTCTAAAATGCTTGCCGGAGCTCAAAGAGCAGAGAAAGTTTTGAACATGGATGTTTCCGTTAAGTATCCGGAAGAAACAAATACAAGCAGGGAAAATAATCCAAATAAGAAAACAACAAGTAAGAAAACAAATGTGAATCTAAGTGAAAAAACTAATGAGAATGAAGATACAAACTTCATCGAATTCAAGAATGTGTGTGCATCCTATGGTGAAGGTGAGGATGCAATTAGTGATGTGACATTTGCCGCAAATAAGGGTGAAGTTGTGGGAGTCATTGGTGGTACCGGTTCTGGTAAAAGTACTTTGGTTAATTTGATTCCAAGGTTTTATGACATAAATAGTGGAAGCATTACAATTGATGGAGTTTCTGTTGTGGATTATTCCAAGGAAGATTTAAATGAGATGATTTCCATTGCCATGCAGAAGGCGGTTATGTTTTCTGGAAGCGTTGCGGACAATCTAAGGATTGGCAAGGAAGATGCTGATAATAATGATATTATAAGAGCACTTAAGCTTTCCGAAAGTTATGACTTTGTTTTTGAAAAAGAGGGCAATATTGATTATAAAATAGTTCAGGGTGGAAAGAATTTATCCGGTGGTCAGAGACAGCGATTGTCCATTGCCAGGGCATTAATCAAGGATTCGGATATTTTGATTTTTGATGACAGTTTTTCGGCTCTGGATTTTGCTACAGAAGCAAAACTTAGAAATAATATTGATGAGATTAAAAAAGACAAGGTAATCTTTTTGGTAAGTCAGAGGATAAGTTCCCTAAAGAAGGCTGACAGAATATTGGTTTTGGACAGGGGCAATCTTGTAGGTATTGGCAGTGAAAAGGAACTGCTTGAAACTTGTGAAGTTTATAGAGAGATTTGGGAATCCCAGAGTGGAACAGGGGACGGTTCCTCGTTCCAAAGTTAGATGGGAGTGGAACGGGGTGGAACGAGGAACCGTCCCCTGTTCCAAGGTGTTGATTATGAAGATTTTAAAGTATTTTAAAAAGTATATATGGTTGATTGTACTTTCATTTGCCTGCGCTGCCATAACCACATTGTGTCAAACCATGATTCCGCTTTCCATCGGAAGGGCTATTGACGCCATTGTGGTGGGTGACGGGTTTAGAAGGCAAACATTTACTCATGAACTATCGGTTGTGGCGGGACTTACCATTTACGCTGCATTTTTTCAGTGGCTTATGACCTTGATTAACAATCGAGTAGTGTATAAATTTTCGGCAAATATCAGGAAAAAAGCATCGGACAGAATCTTTAAAATGCCACTTTCTTTAATTGATAATAAGAGTGTGGGAGATACAGTTTCAAGAATCACCGTGGATGTAGAAACTGCGGCAGATGGTTTACTTCTTGGATTTGGTCAGACATTTACCGGAGTTATTACTATTATTCTTACCATTGTTTTTATGTTTAGAATGAATGTATGGATAAGCCTTATAGTAATTTGTCTTACACCGCTTTCGTTCTTTGTGGCATCTTTTATTTCTAAGATGACTCATAAGTTCTTTGAAAAGCAAGCTCGCGATCGAGGAGAGATGACCAACTTAATTGAGGAAATGATTGGTAAGGGAAAAACTGTAAAGGCTTATGGGTATGAAAAAAAGGCAGAGGAAAGATTTGCCGATATTAATAAAAGACTTGTAAGGTCGGGTTTCTTGGCGACTTTCTATTCGTCAACAGTTAATCCGGGAACCAGGTTTGTTAATAATCTTATTTATGCGGCAGTTGCTGCGGGAGGTGCTTATATCGCTGTAACTAAGGGAAGTATTACCGTGGGTGTTTTGGTAAGTTTCTTAACTTATGCGAACCAGTACATGAAGCCTTTTAATGAGATTTCCAATGTGCTTGCGGAGATTCAAAATGCATGGGCCTGTGGGGATAGAGTTTGCCAGATGATTGAGAGTGAAAGCGAGGTGCCTGACAAGACCGGTGCTGTGGAATTAGATAGAGTTATTGAAAGTGCTGCTGACAGGCAAAAGGGTGATGTGGTTCTTGAAAATGTTGATTTTTCATATAACAAGGATAAGGAACTTTTGACGAATGTTAATCTCCATGCAAAGCCTGGCATGAGGGTGGCAATTGTTGGACCTACGGGTTGTGGCAAGAGTACTTTGATAAACCTTTTGATGAGATTTTATGATGTTGATAAGGGAGCGGTTAAGGTTCAAAACATTGATATTAGGGATGTAAAAAGGAATAGCTTGAGAAAATCATATGGAATGGTGCTTCAGGAAACATGGCTTAAGAGTGGAACAATCAGAGAAAATATTTGCTACGGATACAGAGATGCAACGGATGAGGAAATTTATGAGGCGGCCCGTATCACCCATGCGGATAAATTTATCAGGCAGATGCCTTTAGGATACGATACATATATTTCAGAGGATGGAGGTCAATTGTCCGAGGGGCAGAAGCAGCTTTTGTGTATTACAAGGGTTATGCTCAAACTTCCGCATCTTTTAATTTTAGATGAAGCAACTTCCTCCATTGATACAAGAACGGAGCAAAGGATACAGAAAACCTTTGCCAAGATGATGAAGGGAAGAACAAGTTTTATTGTTGCTCACAGACTTTCAACCATCCGTGAGGCTGATTTGATTTTGGTTATGAAGGATGGAAATATTATTGAACAAGGCACCCATGAAAGTCTTATGGAAATGGGTGGATTTTATAAGAAACTTTATATGAGCCAGTTTGAGGTGGTATAAGAAAAAACCGACCTATGTTTTCGATGGAAAACTTAGGTCGGTTTTGAGCGGAACAGGGGACGGTTCCTCGTTCCAAAAATATGGAACGAGGAACCGTCCCCTGTTCTGCTGTTTTCTAAGAGTGTGGTCTGGAATTAAGGAATCATAAAAAGCAGACCACTGCTTAAAAGCAAGTTGTGGTCTGAAATAAAGTAATCTTAAAAAGCAGACCACAGAAGAAAAGCAAGTTGTGGTCTGGAATTAAGGAATCATAAAAAGCAGACCACAGAAGAAAAGCAAGATGTGGTCTGAAATAAAGTAATCTTAAAAAGCAGACCACAGATAAAAAGAAGAGTGTGGTCTGAAATAAAGGAATCTTAAAAACCGGACCACAGAAGAAAAGCAAGTTGTGGTCTGAAATAAAGGAATCTTAAAAACCGGACCACAGTAGTTAGGTTCTCGGAGACAGGGGGCGGAGACAGGGGAGCGAACGGAGACAGAGAACCGTCCCCTGTCTCCTTCAAAAACACTCCACACTTCTTACACAAAGTGTTCACAAAGAATAATTAAGATAGTGCGTAAATAAGAAACAACTAATAGGGTTTGACTAACAAGCAACTATCAGACATGAGATTTGAGTAAGGAGGTATATTATGAGACTTAAGAAATTATTGTTAACAGGAACAATGGCGGTTACGCTTACAACAGTAACTATTGCAGGAAATACTTATGGTATTAATCAGGTAAAGGTAGCAGCAGATACTGATGATGAAGCATCAAACAATTCATCAGATAGTTCATCTAGTGAAAACTCTGATAAAAAGACACCTCTAGAAAAACCAGATGGTTCAACGGATGGAGGCTCGAACGACATGGGTACACCTCCAGATAAACCGGATGATTCATCAGGTGGAAGTTTAGATAATATGGGAACACCTCCGGATAAGCCGGACGGAGCATCAAGCGGAGAAGCACCAGATGGAGCACCAGGTGGTAACTCAAATGGTGAGGCACCAAGCGACATGCCGGGAGGCGGTGGTGGAGCTAATACACAAACTTTTGATTACAGCGGAGAATACAGCGGTACTTTAACTGTGGATGGCTCTAGCGAAGAAGCAAGTAAAACCAGCGATGGCGAAACATTAGAAGCAACAGATATGGATGTTAATTCGGTATTGGTTGAAAATGGAGGAACTTTAGAAATTACTAATGCCACATTGAATAAATCAGGTGATGATACATCAGGTGATAACTGTAATTTTTATGGACTAAATGCCATACTTTTAACACTAAATGAAAACTCAAAAACATATATTTCAAATAGTACACTTACTGCAGACAGTGAAGGAAGTAATGCGATATTTGCCACTGATGGTGGTACTGTATTTGCTTACAATAATACTATAAATACAACGGCAAATAGTGCAAGAGGATTAGATGCAACCTACGGTGGTATTATTGTGGCTGACAGCATGGACATTACAACTCAAGGTGATCACTGCGCTACCATCGCAACTGACAGAGGTGGCGGTACAATTTCTGTTACTTCAAGTACTCTTGAAACAAATGGTTCGGGTTCCCCGCTTATTTACTCAACTGGCGATATTGAAGTAAGTGGAGTAAGCGGTACTGCAAACGGCAGCCAGATAGCCGGTATGGAAGGCCTTAATACAATTATTATTCAGAACTCAGATCTTGAAAGTACAATTACAGGAAAGACAGCCAGTGATCCAATAGCTGATGCAATTATTCTTTATCAGTCAATGTCAGGAGATGCAGATACTTCAACTGGTGATGCGGCACTTTTCCAGGCGGTGGATTCAAGTCTTACATCTGCAATTGAAGAAGGTGCGTTTTTCTATATAACAAATACAAATGTAAATGTCCTTCTTTCAAATACCGAAATTAATTATGATGATAGTAAGGCAAATCTTATTACAATAGCAGGAAATGATGCAAATAGTTGGGGAAGCGCTGGAAGCAATGGTGCAACAAGTAATTTTACTCTTTTAGATGAAGAAGTGAAGGGTAACATTGAAGTTGATACAATTAGTAGTTTGAATTTCTATGTGCTTGAGGGAAGCACCTATACAGGCGCTACAAGTATTACAGAAAATACAGATGCCACAGAAACAGTTGATAATAATCTTACAATTAATGTGGATGAATCATCTACATGGATAGTTACAGGTGATAGTACAGTTAATAATCTAAATGTGGCAAATGGTGGCCAGATTGTTGATGAAGATGGTAAGTCTGTAAACATAGTAGTAAGTGGAGAAACAGTTGAAGAAGGCGATAGTGATATTACAATTAATGTTACTGGTTCATATGGAACAGAAGTAACAACTTCAGATGTAAATGTAGTATTTACAAACTATTATGATAGAAGTGAATTTGATGAATACTTCGGAACAAGTACAGTATTTGCCAATGCTACTGTAAGTGAAAGTGGCGATGTCGATTCATCAGAGGCTGTTGAAGATAGTGAAGATGGCAGTGAATCTACAGAGGCAAATGAATCAACTGAAAGTGAATCAACAGAAACTTCCGAAAAACAGGAAAAAGACAGCGGACTTTGGATTATAGTAGTTGCAGTAGCGGTAGGCTTATGTGCTACAGTGATGTGTATATTTAAAAAGAGGAAATAAAGAACAGGAGACAGAGGACGGTTCGGAGACAGGGGACGGTTCTCTGTCTCCTTTTTTTGTCGGGAGACACACGGAACAGGGAACCGTCCTCTGTATCCCTGTTTTTTCTAAGAGTGTGGTCTGGAATTAAGGAATCATAAAAAGCAGACCACTGCTTAAAAGCAAGTTGTGGTCTGGAATAAAGGAATCATAAAAAGCAGACCACTGCTTAAAAGCAAGATGTGGTCTGGAATAAAGGAATCTTAAAAACCGGACCACAGAAGAAAAGCAAGATGTGGTCTGAAATAAAGTAATCTTAAAAAGCAGACCACAGTAAAAAAGCAAGCCGTGGTCTGGAATAAAGGAATCTTAAAAAGCAGACCACAGAAGAAAAGCAAGTTGTGGTCTGGAATAAAGGAATCTTAAAAAGCAGACCACAGAAGAAAAGCAAGTTGTGGTCTGGAATTAAGGAATCTTAAAAATCGGACCACAGAAGAAAAGCAAGTTGTGGTCTGAAATAAAGGAATCTTAAAAAGCAGACCACAGTAGTTATTTGTCAGGAGACAGAGAACCGTCCCCTGTCTCCTTTTTATTCTGTTAAAATGCACAAAAAAACACCTAAAAAGTGCCAATTTACTTGACATATTTCATAATTTTAATTATAATATGATAGAGTGATTATACTAGTTCGGAGTATATTCAGGGGACGATTGATGCAATTAGATTTAGAGAGAGAGTATTTATGGAAAATATAGAAACTGCTACAAAGGTTGGGGGACTTAGAGCGGTAGAGATGAATTTCCGCGGAATTCGAGAATTCGAGTTTGGTGAATTACAGTTTCTTCAATCTAAAACAAGACTTAATACGCCTGATTTGGGAACACTGATGCCTGAAACTTTCAGGAAAGTTTCTGAGCTTAGCAATCAGTGTGTTTCTTTATTTGAACTTGAACTTAGGCAACTCATAGATAATATAAAGATGCTTAAAGAAAGAGATTTTTATTACAGATGGATTTCTATGTACATGCCCCTTAGATTTCTTGAGAGCAAGGATGTACAAAAATATCTTATGGATAAGATGGATGAGGAAGGTATCGATACTAATAAAATCTGTTTCGAATTAACACCGGATCTTCTTTTTGAAGGAAAACCAATTCATGGCAGGAATATAGAAAATTTGCGAAACAGAGGATTTCATTTTATGCTAACAGATTTTGGCGGGATTAATTCGCCATTAATCCGACTTGCATATTACCCTGTGGACTATGTGCAACTTAGCGAAGAAATGATTGGATATTTGGTGGACGGTTCAAGGTCTTTGGAGGCTGTTGAATCAATCGTTGAATTTGCCAGTGGCATGGGCGCTGAAACCATAGCGGACGGAGTTACTAAGGCCGAGCAGGCTGAACTTTTATTTAAGGCTCAGTGCAAATATGGTTCGGGACCTCTTGTGGGCAAATACATGGCATCAAGATATTTACGAAATAAAAAGGAATCATAATAAATAAATAAGTTAATAATATGATTCATAATAAGGATAATAATACTGAAGGGAGGGAGTAGTTTGGCAGATAATATGCGTGATGTTGTGGAACTGCGTCGAACTGCCAAGGAAGTCAAAAAACATGTTGTTATAACACGTGTTATGGCACTCCTCATAGGTTTACTGGTGGCAATAGTTGCTGTTGCCTATATAATTTCATACTTCTATGACAAGTTTGGAAGTTTCACAGTAAAAGTAAATAAATACGATATGGCAAGACAGGGATTGGCTCTTTCCGAAACTCCGGAATACGACCATACAATCTCTGAACTGAATGCAAAAATTGTATACGACATGACCAATATAAGTGGTGAAGATCTTCCTGATAACATCGACATGGTTAACGGAAGTCATAATGGTCAGAACTACATAGCATATACTTTTTATGTTATTAATGCAGGAAGTGACACACTTTCCTATGAAGGTGAGTTGTTTATAGAAAATGTAACAAAGGATGTTGATGATGCCATACGAATTGCAGTATACCAGAATGGTGAGAAGACTCTCTATGGTAAAACAAAGAGTGATGGCAGCGGAATAGAAAGTGATTGTGATAAGGAATTTCTTTCATCTGAAGTTGTAATGAGAACCCAGAAGGAAGGCTTCGCACCTAAAGACAGGGACAAATACACTGTGGTTATTTGGTTAGAGGGCAATGATCCCGACTGCGTTGATGATATCATAGGCGGAACAATTAAATTCCAAATGGAATTTAAGATTATAGAATCAACATAAAGAGAATTATTAATATTATTAAAAAAGTTAATATATATTAATTTAAAGATATTAATAAAACTAAAGATACTAATTGACTATACTATTTAAGAAAGATTTAAGGGGCAGAATAGACTATGAAAAAAGTACTTAGCGTGATATTTGACATCTTGGCATGGATATTATTGATTTTTGCATTTCTCATTACCATAATGGTATTTGGATCGGAGAAAAACAACGGAGTGCCAACTTTGCTTGGTTACATGCCTATGAGCGTTCAATCAGATTCCATGAAACCTACATTTAAGGAAGGGGATCTTATAATAGCAAAGAAGGTTGATGACTTATATTCATTAAAGGAAAATGATGTAATTACTTTCTATACAATTATAGATGGACAGAGAGTAATTAATACCCATAGAATTGTTAGAATAAGTGAAGAAGATAACACAAAGACATTTATTACACGAGGTGATAATAACCCAGTTGATGATGAAACTCCTGTTAGTGCTTCAGATATTTTGGGTAAATGGACAAATAAAAAAATTAGTGGTTTAGGAAAATTCCTTGACTTTATAACAACGAAGACTGGTTTCTTTATTTGTGTACTTATTCCTATAGCAATATTCTTTATATTCGAACTTTATAAGTTCATTGCTGTTTTAATTGAATCAAAACAGACTGTTCTTTCCGAAGAAGATGAAGAAGAAATAAAGAGGAAAGCTGTAGAAGAATATCTTGCTAATAAAGAGAAGGAAGAAGGCACTGAAAAAACTGTGACAGAGACTACAGAAGGTACAACTGAAAGCGTAGAGGAAACTACAGAAGCTGTTAAAGAGGATGTTTCAGAAGTAGTTGAAGCGGTTAAAGAAGAAGTTACTGAAGTGGCTGAGGCAGTTGAAGGCGTGGCAGAAGTTGCTTCAGAAGAAGAGGCTTAATTAGACAAATAATAGCTTAGGTAGATAGAGTAGACAGAAAGAGGGTATGAGTAGTGGATGGTTTTTTAAGATGGTTTTTTGAATTTATATCTGAAATGCTACGGGGCTATGAAATAATTTTTCAAGGCATTGGACGAGGCATCATAAAGATATTTAATATTAAGAATTACATAAAAATTTTTAAGTCCTATTCTGAAGGGTTTAGTACGGCGGAGTGGATTCTCTCTATTCTTGCAATAGTTGTTGTTGCGGCTATATATGTACTTTTATTGGTTCTTATAATTATGGTTGTAAGAAAATATATAAGATTTAGACATTCTATAGTTAGTAACGAAGACCTTTTAGAGGAAATTTCTGTTCTTCAGAGAAATGTCATGAAGATGGCAAAGGAAAAGGATGAGATTATGGCCATGAAGGTTGCACAGATAGGTGGCGGAAGTGGACCGGCTCTTAGCCTTACATCTGAGGAATATGAAACAGAGGATGCAGAGAATATTCAGCAGGCAGCAGGAGATGAGGGTATCTTTATTACTCAGACAAGACGTTTCTCCAAACTTTATGAAGTTGACATGTTTTATAAAGAATATGCTACACCAAATTATGATAACGAAATCGACCTTCCAGGTGTATGTGATAGATTTCGTAATTTCGCATGTTCTAAGATGCATTTATTCTATGACATAAAAACAGTTAGATTGTTTATTGCCGGTATGGCTTCAACAAAGCTTATTATTCTTCAAGGTATTTCCGGTACTGGTAAAACATCCCTTCCATATTCCTTTGGAAAGTTTTTAGGCGTGGATACAACCATTGCATCAGTTCAGCCATCATGGCGTGACAGAACAGAATTATTTGGTTATTTCAATGAATTTACAAAGAACTTTAATGAAACTGAAGTTCTTAAGAGGATATATGAAGCAAGTTACAATGACAATGTTAACTTAATCCTTTTGGACGAAATGAACATTGCCCGTATCGAGTACTATTTTGCAGAAATGTTATCCATACTTGAAATGCCTAATGCAGATGAATGGGAACTTGATCTTGTTCCAAATGTATGGAGTTCTGATCCGGAAAATCTTGATCACGGACGTTTACGCATTCCGCAGAATATTTGGTATATTGGAACAGCTAATAACGATGATTCCACATATGCTATTTCAGATAAGGTTTATGACCGTGCTCAGCCTATAAACCTTGATGCAAAGGGTGTTGCTTTTGAAGCACCTGAAACAGAAGAGTTAACAATTAGTTTCTCGCATCTTGATGAACTCTTTAGGGATGCATTTGAAAAGTATCCTATTTCAGAAGAAAATCTTAAGAAGATACACCAGCTTGACCTTTGGGTAATTGACAAGCTTCGTGTAGCTTTTGGTAACCGTATTATCAAGCAAATGGGACTCTTTGTTCCAGTATATGTTGCCTGTGGTGGCGATGAACTTGATGGTATTGATTACATACTTGCAACAAAGATATTCCGTAAGTTTGAATCATTAAACCTTGCAATGTTAAGAGACGAACTTAAGGAATTGGTGGTATATATTAACAAATCATTTGGCAAGAACAAGATGAATGAATCAATAGCTTATCTAGAAAGATTACAGAAACTGTTCTAGAGAATCCGGAGGTTTTTAATTGAACGAGAAATACGGAGAATGGTACCAGGATTTTCAAAGTGCTATTGACACCATGGATGAAAACGATGTCTATGTTGATATGAACAGGCTTATGGGGCTTGGCCGTTTCAATATTTCCATGAATAGAAAACTCATGGAAAAGAGTATAGATGTTTCTTGGGTTGAAGCCATAGAGGATGGAATCATTCATGTTGATAATGTTATAAGAAATCCTGGTAGGACTATTGTGGACGTGGAAGAAATCGTCCCTATAGCCTTATCAAAAAAAATTACAGTTGAATCAATAAAGCATCTGGCACAACATACAGATCTGATCCAGAGCGTAGATGAAAAGAAGGGGACCATAACCCCTTCTAAGGTTCTTAATGTCCATAAAGAGGAAAGTCTTAATACATATGAGAATCGTTTCGTTAATACGCTTATTGACAGACTGTATATTTTTATAATGACCAGATATCAGAAGCTGTCTGAGGTTGAAAAAGACGAAGAAGTGTATGCAATGGAGGCAGAAAGTGCAATTGACGATGAAAGAGGAAATTCTCTTAATGTTAAGATTTCCATTGATACAAAGAGAAGTTTAGAGGCTACTAACGACAGCGGATATACTATTTGGCAGCGTGTTGAGAAGCTTAAGAAAACAATAGAGGGATACAAAGGGTCAGAACTTTGCACAAGTCTTGGCAACAATTTTGTTCAGCCACCTATTATGAGAACCAATGCTCTTATGAAAAATGTAGACTTAAAGGCATGTCTTGCACTTTGGCAATACATTTTAAGTTACGATAAGGTTGGTTATGAAATAAATGTTGAGGATACGGCACTTACTCCAAATAAGGAATATGTGGATGACCTTGGAAAGACACTTGCATGTAACCTTGTATTGTTTAGAAGTTACACGGATAAAGGTGGTGTACCTGATGCTTATAAACCAATAGGTAGAAGAAGGTTTAAGGGAATTCAGCCTAAGGTTGTAAAGCGCTATAATGCAGAGATGCTTTCAGGACATTATGATGTTCATACAGAAGGTGCAGTTGGATATATAGAGGTACAGGGAATTGCCGGATATAAGAATTCAGAACTGCCGGAAAATATTACAGCCATATTTGACCAGATTGGTAAAACCATTACTGTTGAGCGAAACTATTACGATGAAGTTGATCAGAGACTGTTAGAAGAACAGCAGAGGGCAGAAGAGGCTGAAAAGAGAAGACAGGAGAGAGAAGAGCGACTTAAAGAAAAACAGCGTATTGAAGAAGCAAGACGTGAAGAGCGTGAACGTATCAGAAAAGAACGTGAAGAAGAACAGAAGCGTATTCAGGAAATGCTTGATAGAAGAAAAGCAGAGATTGAAGCAGAAGAGCGCGAACGTGCCCGCCTTGAAGCAGAGCGTCAGGCTCGCATAGAAGAAGAGCGTAAGAGGGCTGAACAGGAAGCCAAAGAAAAGGCTGAACGAGAAAAACTCGAACGTGAAAAGAAAGCCATCAGAGAAGAATTTGGTGAGGCTGAAGGCGTCGATACAGCTGTATTTGATAAGAAGAAAGAAAGCCACGAAAAGGTTAATGCTTACGGTACTGTAACGCAGAGCGACATTGAAGAAGCTGCTGAAATGATGCAGGAGCGTGAAGAAAAGATTGCCAGTGGTGAAATAGAAGTTAAACCTGAAGATGAATTGTTAGAGGATCCAAGGGAAGTTGCTGCAAGGATGAAACTTGAGCAGCAGAAACGAGAGAAAGAGCTTCGTGAAAAAGAGCGTGCTGCCCGTCTTAAGGCAGAAAGATTAGCTTACGAGCAGAAGCCTTTCAGAGAGATTTATAAGTTATATACTTATAATCCGATTTACTCAATACCTCGTTTAATCAGATGGTTATTATATGTTCTTTTTGGTGTGATTCCAAAGGATACAGACAATCCTGTTCAAAAGAGAATCTTACTTCAGAGAGAAGAGAACAAGAGAAAGAAAGAATACGAGAAACAGGAAAGAGAGAAATTCCTGGTATACTACAAGAAATATGCGACGAATTTCCCTTACAGTTTCACAAGGTTTATACAAGACCAGAAATTCAAACGTAAGAGAAGGAAAGCAGCTAAGAATAAACCAAAACCTGTATGGAATCCTCCTGTACGTACTGAAGAAGAGACCAGAGCAATCCAAATGGAAATGCGTGCTCTTTACAAAGAATATCATGTATCAGTACGTGAGAGAATGAGAAGAACAATTAAAAAACTTACAGAAAAAGATACAGATGAGGCTGCATAATGAAAAAAGCATTAGAGGTATTAAAGAAGGTGGCAGCATTTGCCGAATGGACCATACTTGTAGTCCTTGCCGTATTACTGTTTTATGTCTTCTTTAATACATTACAAGGAAAAGCAGTTAAAATATTTGGTTATAATGTTTTGTATGTGGTAACCGGTAGCATGGAACCAACTATTTCCACTAATGAGTACATATTTGTTAGGGATGCGGAAGTGAGTCTTCTAGAAAAGGAAGACATCATAGCTTACTACAGCGAAGAGTCCGATGTTAGTGGAATGATTGTAATCCATAGAATTGTGGATGTATTGTCCGATGGATCTTTTATCACCAAGGGTGATGCAAACGAGACCAGTGATGCGCGTCCTGTCAGGGGTGACCAGGTTATCGGCAAATACTGTGGCAGAGTAGGACCACTTAATTTCATTTCATCTTTTATGGATTTTAGAAAGATTCTGATGCTCCTTGTTATTATTCCAATGTTTCTTGCTTCGATTTATGAGGTGAGCACCATTAGGAAGTTAACAAAGAAGATGCGTGAGGAGAAGATGACAAAAGAGGAAAAAGCAAAGGCACAGGAATCCTACGATGAAATGGTTGAAAGACTTAAAAAGGAAGCGGTGGAAGAATATTTGAAATCACAGCCGGATGATGGTAGTGAGGATGAAGTTAAACCAGATGATGAAACTAAGGATATAGTTAAAACGGATGAGACTAAGACAGAGTGATTAATTTAGCATGAAGGTATAAAATATGGCTGGAAAAAAAGAAACAACAGAAGTTAACAATAATATAGAAGTAAATAACAAAAAACAAAAGCCTACGAAGATTAAGAAAAGCAATACAGCTGATAAGATGCTTCAGTATACTTCTCGTGATTTTGGCCAGGAATACATTATGAAGCGTAAGATGATTAGAGCTATGGTTGTTGCCATAATGCTTGGAATTGCTCTTATTGTATTTGTTGCTTTATACATCGATCAGTCAAGGCGCGTTCAGGAAACATATCATACTAAGTATGTAAAGGCATTGGAGACATTGGCTTTTGATATTGATGACTATTTGGATGCTGAGGCTGATTATGATTTAAAGTATAGAATGATTGTGGCTGATATGTCCAATGCCAATGCATTTGCCTTTCTTATGGATGATTTCGAGGATGAGCAAAAGAGTATAAATAGTCTTTATACATGTTTTATTAAATATCCTGAGCAAATGCAGGAAAAGATGGAAGAGGTAAAAGAAGTACTTGAAGAAATTATAAATGTTGATAACAAGGATTCATATGAGAAGATAGATGAATTTGTTGATACTATAAATTTGAAAGGGTATTAATAATTAGAATGATTTAATGTAATTATTTATGTTAAAGAGTGTTAATGATTATTAATTTGGAGAGGTAAGTGCATATGAGTAGAAAAAGTAAATTAAAGAAGGAAATTAAAACCTGTCAGAAAACCATAGTTGAGATTGAAAGAAGGCGTGCAAGATCTCAGTCTGCGCTGGTTCAGGCAATTCTTTTACAGGAAGAACCGGACGAAGAAGACGTTGAATGGTTCAATAAGTATACCGGTGAAATCACTGCCTGTCGTAACCATATGATGGAGATGAAGAAGGAATTGGAGTCTCTATAGGGGTGAAAAGAGGTTTGTGATATGGCAAATTGCATAATTTTTTGTGCAAAATTTACAACGAATACGATTAAGAATGTATATTTTTAACAAAAATACACAAAAAACTTGTACTTTTATTTTTTATTGCGTAAAATATTGGTATATAAAATACATATTTAACATTTAAGAAATTGACGGGAACGAACTAAATCATAAACATAACAGAAAAGGAGGAAATGGTTATGAAAAAACAAAACAAGACAAATAAAAAATTAGCCAGTGCAGCAGCAATGCTGATGTTATCTACAGCAATGCTTGGCATGGCAACATATGCATGGTTTACCATGAATAAGGAAGTTAGTGTGACTGGAATGAAGATTGAAGCTACAGCATCTAAAGGTTTAGTTATTTCGGGTGATAACAAAGCTACATGGCAGACCGATTGGGATGTTGCAATGACAGCAGGAGTAAAAATTTATCCTACAAGCACAAGCGGAGATCCTATGGAATGGGCTGTTGCATATAGTAAAGTTTTTAATGACGCTTATAAGAATCAAGAACAGACTGATGCAGGTGGATACACTGATTTATCAATGAGTTATGATTCGTCATTAGCATCTGGAACTACTTTCACTAGTGGTTTAGATGGCGTTGGTCAAGCTACTCCTAGTGGTAGTGATAGTGCTCAAAACTATGTTCTAAAGAAAACGTTCTTTATTAAGTCTACTGGTGATACATCTTTAGGTAAAAGACTTCGTATAAAAGAAGTTAAAGCAACAAATACTGTTAATGCTGGAAGTGGATCAGCTGATCTTAATAGAGCACTTCGTGTATTAGTAGTGGTAGGTAATAATGGATATATCTATGCTCCAATAACAGGCTATGATAATTCTACTAAATTTAAAGGAACTACAGCATTAACATATATAGGTTCTACCACAGCTACAAATACTTCAGTTACATCTATACCAAATACAAACGATGGTGCAATCCAAGTTGATATGTACATGTATTATGAAGGTGAAGATCAAAATTGTAAATCAAGTAATATTACAGGTATTTCAGTTGATACATTAAATATCAGTGCTAAATTTGATTATGTTGATATTAATTAAAAATATAAAATAGTGAAAAACAAGCCAGACAAAAAATGTTTGGCTTGTTTTTATATAAAAATTAATCTTCATAGGAGACAGGGGACGGTTCTCTGTCTCCTCTCTATTGTTTTAACGCTTTTTCAATTATCTTTTTAGACAGTCCTGTTAAACGACTCAATTGACGAATTGATACACCTTCATTTATAACCTGGCATATTGAATTATTAAGTACATCTCTATTTTTACTTCCAACAATTGGTGTGTATGTACCAAATACTTTCATTATTTTTAGCTTTGCCACTTTATCAGTACTTCTATGCTTTGGAAAATTATCAACTTCTAAACATTTATCATCATTATCTGTATTAACATATTCCCTTATTGCACAATCACCTAGTATATCCTTTATCACACTTTGGTCAGAAATCCCTTTTTCTGCACATAAATATTCCCTAGCACTACTATGAAAGTATTCCTCTGCTCTTTGACAAATATTTGCCTTAACTGGATTATTCAATATATACCTGAAAACAGTAAGGAAATACTTTTCTGATTCTATCGGTTCACTTTTGAATCTATCTTGGAACAGATGGCCAGATCGTTCATATTTGTTATTATACCAATAAACAAATGCACTACCTATCCTTTTTATGATTAATTCTAGAGGTTCTCCTTCTTCTATAATCAGCAAATGAATATGATTTCCCATTAAACAGTATGCAGGTAATTTAAATTGACATTCCTCTTTATATCTTTTTAAAAGTGTTTCAAAATAGAAATAGTCCTCATCATCAAAAAAAATCTGTTGTCTGTTTATTCCTCTTAATATTATATGATAAATATTAGTTTGACTTTTTATTCTTGCCTTTCTTGGCATTCCCACACCCCCTATTTTATTATAATATTGAGGAGACAGAGAACCGTCCCCTGTCTCCTTGACAACCATCTATTTTTAATATATAATTCACAGCAAGAAATGAGTTTTACAACCGTACGGTTTTTACTTAAGCGGCCTGCTCGTTTCTTTTTTTATTCTTATAATATCATATAAATAAAGCTTTCCATCTTGCGCATGTCTTATAATCATTCTTCCTTTATATACAGTATATCCCATTAATTCTCCTTCGTTATCATACTTTGGAATAGCGAATCTAGTATCATAACGATACCATCCATATTTAGCTTTGCTATTATGTTTTATTTTATGATTTTCAGAAAATATCTTATTATTAGCAATCTGTATCATTTCATTAATTGCAACTGATGCATTTGCCTTGGCATATTCATTTGAACCTTTTAGAACTTTTGTATCCTTTGAATGTGAATACTCGTCAGGAAAATCACTCCCAATATAAACCATATCGTTTGTATCAATTATTTCAGCATAATCTCCAATATACTCTTTCAAATACAATTCAACACTATTCCAATTTATTCTTTTGCACCGCTTAAATCTTATATCATTAATTATTACAATTCTTTTATCATCAGCATCTGTAATGATTGATACTTTTTCATTTAGGTTCATGGAACAATTCTCTGCAATCCATTTTTCAAAATAACTTAGCATTCTTTTCTTTGTATCATCTGATAATCTTTCAAATCTATCAATAATTGTCTGTTCGCTAATTACAAATTCTGTATATAATACATCGTTATTTCTATCTTCTTCATTACAAAGTAAATCTACAAGAGACATATCAATAGCTTTACAAATAGTAACCAATTTATCTGCCTGTGGATTAATCTTTTTCTTACGCCAATCACTTATTGTACTAGTAGCAATACCTGTTTTTCGAGACAACTCAAGTTGACTCATATGTAATTCATCAAGTCTCTTAAATATTTTTTCATATATTTTCAAAATAAATCATCCTTTCTGCATTTCCGAATTTTCGGATATTATAGCACTTACAGCCTATCCTAACAAGTATTTTTTTCGCGAATGAGGAGACAGGGGACTGAGGAGACAGGGGACGGTCCCCTGTCTCCGTTTGATATATATCCTAAAATATAGTATAATATTGCCATTAATAAATAAGGGGAGGACTTATTAATGAAGAAGAAAATTTTAGTGGGACTGCTTTCGGTTTCTATGTTACTACTTGGAAGTCAGGTGGTGCCAAAGGATGCCATAGCAGGATTTGGCGGCGAGGTTGTGGCCTGGGCTGCAAATTATGGCGATTATGGATACAAAGCACTTTCAGATGGAACTGTGGAGATAACTGAATATAAGGGATCATCAGTGAATGTAACAATTCCTGAATCACTTAATGGAAAGACCGTTTCAAGAATTGGTGACGAAGCCTTCTACATGAGCAATGTCAAATCAGTTACCATTCCAAAAACAGTAAAGACTGTTGGTGCTGATTCTTTTAGAGAATCACCATATCTTACAACAGTTAAGTTTAATGGTGGTACAACAAGTATTGGAGGCTATTCTTTTTACAAGTGTAAAAGTCTAAAAAGTGTTACATTGTGTAGTGGGTTGGAAAGTATTGATAAATATGTGTTTTATGAATGTAGCGCACTTAAAAGCATAGATATTCCAGATAGTGTCTCATCTATTGGTGGATATTGTTTTTCTTATTGTAGCGCACTTGAAAGTGTAGACATGCCTGACAATCTTACAGAGATTCAGGATGATTTATTTTCCTGGTGTACAAGTCTTAAGAGCATGAGAATACCTGATAAGGTTAAGAGTGTGGGCTGGCAGGCGTTTTCATCCTGTACATCTATGGAACGCGTTATAATGCCAAACAGTCTTAAGACCATAAAGGATGATGGATTTAATAGATGTAAAGCTTTAAAGGCGGTTTCCATTCCTAATAGCGTAACAAGTATTGGTGACGGCGCGTTTGAAAATTGTACCAGTCTTTTCGAAGTGGTAGTGCCGGATTCTGTTACTGATATTGGAAATTATGCATTTGGATATATCCATGCCACAGGTGCAACTGTGCATACTAAGGTTGATGGATTTACTTTGTATGGTTCAACATCATTTGCCGAGAGTTACGCAAGTGTTTATAAATTAAAGTATGTTGATGTAAGACTTACCAAGGGCACTGTTAAACTTAATAAATCTGAATATGCGTACAATAAAAAGGGCATTAATGTGGATGTGACTGTTACAAATTCAGCTGGTGACAAACTTGAAGCCGGCAAGGATTTTGAGGCAAATACTGTTGGAAAGCTAAAGTGTGGTAAGGTGACTGTTGCCATTAAAGGTATGGGCAAATACACTGAAAGCATTAATGAAAGTATTATCGTAACTCCTGCTAAGATTAAAAGTGTTAAGGCTAAGTCATTAAAGAAAAAGAGCGTAAAGGTGACTTGGAAGAAGGCTTTAGGTAATGTAACTGGATATGAAATCCAGATTGCCCGTAATAAGAAATTTACTAAGTCATTAAAGACAATTACAGTAAAAAAAGCTAAAATTACTCTTAAGAATATTAAGAAATTAAAGAGCAAGAAGAAATACTTTGTTCGTGTTCGTGCTTATAAAACTATAGATAATGAAAAATACTATGGAAAGTGGAGTGCGATAAGAAACGTTAAGTGTAAGTAACTAAGAGATTGGCGATGGTTTTATATTTTTGAAAGGCGTTTATATGAAAAGAAGAGTAAAAACTAATTTAAGAAGAATTAATATCCGAAAATTGTTAAGCATGGTTTGTGCTACCTCGCTGCTTGTGGGATTGCTCCCAGTTTCAGCGATGGCACTTTCGGATGGTACTATTTGCCGAGACTATGGGGACTATGAATTTGTGAAAGTTTCTAATCCTAATGCAGGCCCTGGAGAGGCTGACGGTATTAATACCAATGATATCACAGGATTTGATGCCAATAGGCTAAATAGTTATGCATGGGCAGTGGCAAGTCGTGGAAAGTATATATACATTGGAACCAACAGAACTTTATTTGGTTCTGCTCTTAATGCTGTGGGTGATCTTCTCCGTCAGAATAATCCGAATATTTCGCAGGATACCTTGAATAACTTGCTTAATATTATTTCTGGAGGAGATGTGCCGACCATTCCGAGTGATGAGGACTACATTCCGCAGATAATAAGATTCGATGTAGAAAACAGTACAACCAAGGTTATATACCAGCCTGATACTGTAAAGGGTGAGGATGGTGTGCTTTATTATGCCGATAATGATGGTAATCTTATAGAAGGTGCCGATGTGGCTTCTGAAACCGCCTCTTTTCGTTCGGTAATTGAGTATAAGGGTAACCTATATTTTGGTTCGCTAGGTTCAAACATGGTTCAATTGGTCCGTGTTGACAAGGATGATAACGCAGAGGTGGTGTACCAGACTTTAGCGGCTACTAGCAGTTTGCGTGCTTGCTGTCTCTATGGCGAGGGCGAGGAAGAAACTGTTTATTTCGGCGGTCAGGATACCACTTACAGTGCTTGGCGGGCATATAAGAGAGATAATCCAGATGGTGCTGCCGTGCCTATGGTGATTAGATATCTTAATCCTAATACAGCTGGTTCTAATAACGAAGACTGGAGCAATCTTGTGGCTGATTTCAATGACTTCGGCAAATATGCCGAGGCACAAGTATATCGTAATGGCGGTGGAACAGTATGGGATCTTTGTAGTTATAACGGCAAATTATATGTTATTCTTGCCTATGACAGAGGCTGGGTTATGTTTCGCGGTGAAGAAGCTCCTGATGATGAAAAGGCCAATCGTTTTGGTTGGAAGTGGACTGAGGTCGTAGGTGATGAGGGTGAGTACCCTTGTGCCATGGACGAGGAGATTGGAGAAAAGAATGAGGAATTAAGGGAAAAATATAGTTGTAGTGAATATGCTAAAACTTTAAATGGTGCGGGATTATTAGATTCCACGGCCACACCATTTGTTTATAATGGCAAGATGTATATTGGATCCTTTGATAATGCTACCTGTATTCAGTCCCAAACTGTAATTAAGCTAATTATTAAACTGAACTATTTGAAAAACTATCAGGAGACTGGTAATGCAGGTCCTACCTTGTCTCAAATCTATGCACCGATTTATGAAGTACTTTCACATCCACAGAAAATCTGGGTTATGGATGAGAATGAAAAAATAAAGGAAGTTGATAGTGCAAATAATTTGCTTAAGGGTACCACAAATGATTATGTATGGCGTTTTGTGGAGATGGATGGAAAACTATATGCTGGTACCTTTGATTCGGCATCTGCTTATGGACCATATCTTAATATGTTATCAGATGAACAAAGAGAATTGCTAAAGGAGCACGGAATACTTCCTGAGAACATTGATAATTTGTTTGGCTTGATTCTTAAAACTGCAGATACGGAAGGTCTGGGTTACTGGGGCAAAGCCAGCAAACTTGTAAGTGATGCAGATAGTGGATTTGATTTATTGGTGACAGAGGACGGCGAGAATTGGGAGACCGTTGTTAATGATGGATTTGGCGATAAATATAATTATGGTGCTAGAACTTTGACCATTCATAATGATGAACTTTACATTGGTACAGCTAATCCATATTATGGAGCACAGCTTTGGAAAATGACTTTGAATGAAACTGATAAGGATGAGCCTTCAGATAAAGAAGATAGTGATGATGGCAAGAAAGGTAGCCAGTCAGATGGTGATAAGGACGAGAAAGATGATTCTAATAAGAAAGATGACTCGGATGATGACTCTAAGTCAGATGGTGACAGTAATTCGAAACCTGAGAAATCTAAGGGTAACGATGATAGTGATTTAGTTCCACCAACGGGCGTCGAGTTTCCTACAGTGTTTGTGTTCATGGTTATAGGTGCATCTATAGTGATTGTATACAGAAAGAAATTAGAAGAATATATTGAGAATAAATGAGAATAATTGCAGGAGACAGGGGACGGTGCAGTGAAACAGGGGACGGTTCCTCGTTCCAAATTTGGAACGAGGAACCGTCCCCTATTTCACTTTTTTGTTATAAATTCACCCTATAGCAAACCATAGGTTTTCAATATTTTACAAAGAATGCCTCATACTATATTATCTATATTGTCATTTGACAAGAATAAATAATCAAATTTGATTTAGATGTTTTAAGAATTATTAAGAAAGGATATACGACATGTCAGAGATTTCAATCAGAAACTTATCCAAATCATTTGTGGATAAAAATGGAGAAGTTGTTGCTCTTGATAATATTAACCTTGACATTGAAAAAGGTGATATTTTTGGAATCATAGGAATGTCGGGAGCTGGTAAGTCAACATTGGTTCGATGTATGAATTATCTTGAGAAGCCAACAAGTGGAACTGTTGAGGTTGCTGGTAAGGAACTTGGTGGTCTTAAGAAAAAAGAATTACAGAAGCATCGAGAAAAGATAGGAATGATTTTTCAAGGATATAACTTGTTGATGCAAAAATCCGTTGTTGAGAATATTTGCTTCCCTCTTTACATTCAAGGTGTAAAAAAGAAAGATGCCAGAAAAAGAGCATATGAATTACTTGAAATTGTTGGATTGTCTGATAAAAAGAAAGCCTATCCTTCTCAATTGTCAGGTGGACAAAAACAGCGTGTTGCAATAGCGAGAGCGCTTGCGGCAAATCCAGAGATTCTACTATGTGATGAAGCAACAAGTGCACTTGATCCTCAAACTACAGCTTCAATTCTTGAATTACTTGGAGATATCAATGAAAGATATAATATTACAATTGTTATTATTACTCATGAGATGTCAGTGGTGAAAAAGATTTGTACAAAGGTTGCAGTTATTGAAGATGGACATATTAAGAAACACGGTCATGTATCAAAGATATTTAAGGAGGTGATAAGTGATGTTGGAGCCTGAAGTTAGACAAATGATTATTAATGGAATTGGCGAAACATTATATATGACTTTAGCATCAACAGCAGCCGGATATTTATTTGGATTACCACTTGGAATATGTCTTGCCATTACAGATAAAGATGGACTTACACCTCATAGGTTAATATATAAAGTACTTGATTTTATAGTTAATATTTTTAGAAGTATTCCATTTTTGATTTTATTAATTCTTATAATTCCACTTACAAGATTAATTGTTGGACGAAGCACAGGTGTTAGTGCAACAGTTGTTCCATTAGTGGTTGCAGCAATACCGTTTATAGCAAGAATGGTTGAATCATCAATTAAAGAAGTTGATAGTGGAGTTGTGGAAGCGGCAAGATCCATGGGTGCTTCAAATTTAAGAATCATTATACATGTACTTATTACGGAAAGTAAGACATCTATAATATCCGGAATAACAATTGCAATTGGTACGATACTTGGTTATTCGGCAATGGCAGGCGTTGTTGGCGGAGGTGGTCTTGGAGATATAGCTGTAAGATACGGATATTATAGATACCAAACCAAGATTATGGTTATCACAGTTATTCTTCTTATTGTTTTAGTACAGGTATTCCAGACCTCGGGAAACTTTATTGCAAGAAAAACTGATAAAAGAAATATATAAAAAATATATGAAAAAGGTTTTTTAAGAAAATTTAAGTCAGAAAGGATTATATCATGAAAAAGAAATTATTATCTTTATTATTAGTTGGAGCATTGGCAGTTACATCACTTACAGGATGTGGAGAAAAAGCAAACGCAAAGGAAAAAAAAGATAGCAAGACAATTAAAATTGCAGCTACTCCAATTCCACATGCAGAGATTTTAAATAAGGCTAAAGATATTTTAAAGGAAAAAGGATACACTCTTGAGATTACAGAATTTGAAGATTATGTACAGCCTAATGAAGTTGTAGAAAGTGGAGAATATGATGCAAACTACTTCCAGCATGTACCATATCTTGATAGTTTTAATGAAGAAAAAGGAACTCATTTAGTGGATGCAGGACAGATTCACTACGAACCATTTGGCATTTATCCTGGAAAGAAAAAGTCACTTGATGATGTTGAAAAGGGTGACAGAATCGCAATACCTAACGATACAACAAATGAAGCAAGAGCGTTATTACTCTTAGAAGCAAATGGTCTTATTACACTTAAGGAAGGCGCTGGTCTTACAGCTACAGTTAATGACATTGAAGAAAATCCAAATGAACTTGAGTTTGATGAACTTGAAAGTGCACAGGTCGCAAGAGTAGTAGATGAAGATGAATTTGTAGTATTAAATGGTAACTATGCACTTGAAGCAGGTTATGTTGTTTCAAAGGATGCTCTTGCATATGAATCAAGTGATTCAGAAGCAGCTAAGACATATGTTAATATTATTGCTGTTAAGGAAGGTAATGAAGACAATGAAGGTATCAAGGAACTTGTTAAAGTATTAAAATCAGATGAAATCAAGAATTTCATTAATGATACTTATGAAGGTGCAGTTATACCTTTTGAATAGAAAGTGAAACAGGGGACGGTTCCTCGTTCCAAATTTGGAACGAGGAACCGTCCCCTGTTTCACCCTGTCTCCTTTTCAAGTTTATACTGCTTTCAATACAAGTTTTTCTACTTCATCCTGTGGAAGTGGCCTGCCCCAGATGAACCCCTGGATATAGTCACAACCAATTTCCTTTAATGTATCAACCTGAGAATTATCTTCAACACCCTCTGAGATAACATCGAATCCCATTATGTGTCCCATAGAAATAATAGCTGATACATATTGCTTGGATGACTTGTTTGTATTCATTGTATCGATAAATGATTTATCGATTTTTAAAAGATTAGCTGGGAATTTATTAAGGTAGCTAAGGGAAGAGTAACCTGTTCCAAAATCATCAATTGCTATCTTAATTCCCATGTCTTTTAAGTTGTCAATTCGTTTCAATGCTTTGTCTACAGAATCAATCATAATGGATTCTGTAATTTCAATTTCCAGTTTGCTGGCGGGAACGCCACTTTCTTTTAATACCTTTTTGATTTCATCAAGAAAATCATTCTTAAGGAGGTGCCTTACAGATACATTAACACTAAGAGTAATGTCAGCATTAGTTTTCTTTAATAAGTCACCAAAGAACATTGCTGATTTTCTAAATACCATTTCATCAACTTTATCAACTAGTCCAACTTTTTCTGCAACCGGTATAAACTCACCTGGACTTATAAACTTACCATTTTCATCTTGCATACGAGCAAGTGATTCAAAACCACGAAGTTCGTGATTCATATTATATTGTGGCTGAAGATGGAAGAAAATAGACTGTTTTTCCAATGCTTCTCGTATCTTTGTTTCAATTTCCAATGTATGTTCGTCCTTAAGCATGTTGGGCTTGAAATGAAGAATATGATTACTGCTTTTTCTTCTTTTAACTTCACGCATGGCTGCGTCAGCACAGGTTAATACGGCATCCTTGGAATCGGAATCATTTGGGTATTCTGCGTATCCAAAACTTGCTGTTACAAATAAATCACAATCATCAACAGTTATATGATCTGCAAGTGCTTTTTCATACTTTTTGATGGTATCTATCACCTGTTCCTCTGAATCGTAGTTTCTAATAATTAGGGCAAATTCATCACCGCTTATGCGAGCTATAAAATCCAGGGTTTCTGCATTATCTCTATTAGCGATGTTCATCCATCTATTTGCAATATTTTTAAGAACTATATTTCCACTATCGAATCCCATAGTGTCGTTTATATTCTTGAATCCGTTTAAGTCTATAGATGTTGCTATGTATTTTTCCTTTCTTTCAATAAGAATATCAAGGAGCTCAGAACACGCATAGCGATTAGGAAGTTCAGTAAGCGAATCCGTTACTGCCTGTCTTTGTAATACTTCCTGGTATTTATCCACTCGTCTATTGTTAATATAGATAAGGGTAATAGCCAATATTGTAAGTAAGCAACCAAAAATACCCGGAACACTTGTAAAGTTATGCCTTTTTATTAAGCCTAAGATGATAGAAAACATCTGAATCAACTGTAATGTAAGTGCAGTGTAGTATCCTTTCTTTCCGTAATAAAATGTTATAAGAATTATAGTTATCTGCGAAATGGATGCAAAAATACCAGCAAATGAGTATACAGGAAAATCAATGCCGAATAGTTTTATAGTTGTAAAAAGACTGGCAGTTGCACTGGTGAATGCAGATGAAATTATATAAAATATCGCAAGCAAATAATATAAATAAGCAGGTGCATTGTTGCGCCTAGTGAGTTTTTTTAGTACTTTATTCAAGTTATTATGTTCTTTGTTTTCCATATAAGTTATCCCTTCTAAACAAATTATGTGTGTGTTAATGTTGTTGCTCGTAGTGAAAACGCCTAAAATTATTTATACGGGAATTTCACCATTAAGTTTGGCAAATATTATAGGAAGTTCAGCATCAACTTTATCATTATCAAGCTGACATGTTCCTGCGTTTTTGTGACCACCGCCACCATAGGATAGGCAAAGAGCACCAATGTCGAAATCGGAGCTGCGGTTTACAATGGATTTGCCAATCATAACTGCTGTATTCTGTTTTTTGAATCCCCATGCTACATGCACGGAAAGTTCTGTTTCGGGCCACATGGCATATACCATAAATCTGTTGCCGGCATAGATTGTTTCCTGTTCACGAAGATCGATTACAGCAACCTTGCCAACGATTTTGGTAATGTCCTTAAGCTGTTGTTTAAAGAGTTCCTGTTGCTCAAAATACAAGTCGACTCTTTCTTTAACATCGGGAAGATTTAAGACATCTTCAATGGTATGGTCCACACAGTATGTAATTAATTCCATCATAAGTGCGTAGTTACTGATTCTGAAATCGTGGAAACGTCCAAGACCGGTTCTTGCATCCATAAGGAAATTCATTAAAACCCAGCCAGTAGGATTTAAGATTTCATCAACAGTAAAATCAGCACTGTCTCCCTTATCAACGGCAAGCATTATTTCTTCTGAAACATTTACAAATTTCTCGGCGCCACCATAGTAATCGTAAACAACTCTGGCAGCAGATTTAGCATTGCCATCTATTATGTATTTATCTCTGTGAGCCTCAACATTATTTCTGATAAGCTCACTTTCATGATGATCAAATGCAAGTCCAACCCTTGGATCAAAAGGAAGGTTGGTAGTAATATCATTCTCCGATAATTCTATCTTACCATCCTGAACATCTTTCGGATGAACAAACTTTATTTCATCAATGTAATCTAATTCTTTAAGAAGCATGGCGCAAACAAGGCCGTCAAAATCGCTTCTGGTAACCAATCTTTTTTTAATATCCCCCATAGTAAACCCACCTTTCAAGCAAGTAATTATTAGTTAAAAACATATATTAGTCATAAAAAACCTTTCTTTATAAAAAGGTTCCAATACTTTGTTCTATGATACCATAATAAGAGAATTTTAACAAGGGAATTGAGAAAAATATACTATTTTTTGTTGAAAATAAACAAAGGGTGACAGAGGGTATCCCTCTGTCACCCTTTGTAATTATTATTTGTTGTTAATATGCAACCACTCTGCATATGATAGACCCAAGAAAATATAGAAAAATGGAGTGGTGTAGTAAATGGCTACACCAAATATGGAACTTACAAAATAGCCTACGGAAATACTAAAACAGATAATCGTCATGCTATTAAGTTTCCTATTGTGTTTTAGAACTGTAACAAAAACTGCGAACACGGCAACCAAATAAATAAGCATAACAGGAATTCCAAAGAATTCTGCATATTGCAAAAGCTCATTATGAGGTGTGCCAACACCGTGGGTGTTGAGCAATCCTTCAACACCGAATCCCAGTAAAGGACTCTTAGGGAGATTGCTAACAGTACCTTTCCACAGTTTCCAACGGGAAGAACCGGCAGAATCAGATTCAAGAGGATCTGATGCAATCATGCCCACATCGTTAGAAAGAGTGATAAAACTTGAAAGAATGGTATTGTATTTGAAACTTAAAACAATAGTTGTTACAAGAAAAACAACAAGAGCAATGCATGATAGTTTTAGAAGTTTTTTATTGCAAATAAAGGAGTAAATAATAAATGCAACGAGTACAAATAAAATTGCAATGTATGCACCAAGAGTATTGTTTACAATAAGAACTGTAGTACCAAGGACTGCTGAAATTATATTGAAAATCTTTAGCGACATTTTTTCTTCGTATACGAACAACAAAAATGAAGCAATAATTCCAATTGCCAAGTAATAACCATAGTGATTGGAATTATGGAAAACAGCACTTTTGTTATTCTCGATGAAAAACGGAAGTTTTGTTATCCATTCATCTACTAAGAAGAGAATGTTCATTGGAAGGGATGAGATAATTAAGAGATATAGTAATCCTTTTTTATATTTGCTCTTCCAAATAAATGCGCCACAGAAAAAGTAACATGTAGGATAGAGCATATATGAGAAAATGCTTTCATGCATGTATGGGTGTCCTGAAAGGTCATATTCATTGGCTCCGCGGATAATTGTGACCACTGGTATTGAAATGGCTAATAGCCACATGAGAATCAGTGGAAGATATTTTTTGATATTAGCTTTTAAATATGGGCAAATATTTTCCTTGTTTTTTAGTAGTTTTGTGCCCATGTATATGTAGCATAAAACTGCTGTAAACAGTGCAATCATGTTTACTTTTTGAATCATATCCTGATAGATTTCCACTGTGTAACGGGTATAAAATGTTACTTCCTCGAAATGGGTGGAATTATGGACAATCAGTGCCCTTAGTATAAGTTGAAAGCAGGGGGAAAACAGAAATGATCCCACAGTAAAAAGCAAAAGTATGTTGATGGTTATATCAAGTGCTTTTGCTCGTGATTCCTTCTTTTTTTTGCTTTGTATTTCCTGCCAGATTAATTCTTCTTGTTCTGTCATAAGAAATCCTTTCAATTTTGGAAAGTGGAGCAGGGGACGGTTCCTCGTTCCATCATATATTTGTTTTGATAGTATCATTTTGATTGATAAGTGTCAAATGGAACGAGGAACCGTCCCCTGTTCCATGAAATTTGATTTTTTTGTAGATATATTAATAAAAATATTGTATAATACTAAAAATGCGGTAATAGGGTTATGGAGAAGGTAAAATTCTAGTTTTCCGCATATAACACAAAATAGTTTTGGAGGCAAATATAATGAAAAATGGTATGAATGAAAAAGCATTGATCGAAAAGAAGGGATATGCTAAGTATTTTGATCAGGCAGAGACAGTAAAGAAGGTGCTTGGGGACAATAATATTAAGTTTAAATGGGGGACTTTTTTTGCATATTCCAAAGAAGCTTTTGACAGAGGGTTAACTAATGTCAATCCAGAAAAGTATAATCTTAAGAGTGATATTTTATACGGATATTTGGGAGACAAAAGTCCATACCTTCAGGTGAATGTTTCAGCAGATGATGTAAACAGAGCCAAGGGATTATTAAAGAAATTAGATGTTGAAGTAATTAATCTTGACTATTATAAAGATAGTGATGATAACGTTATTAAAAATACTGGAGTAAATGTTGATAGTTATTCCGATGGAAATGTAGAGGAGAACATCAAAAAGTTAAGCCTTGTATTTAGTAGATTTGATAATGTGGATGAAGTATTATTTGCCAATAGAGATGATTTGTATGATTATCTTATTGATGCTGGTGTGGACGGAGAGCTTGCATATAAGGCAATGGAAAATGTTAGAAAAGGTTCAGGACTTAGTGAGGAACAAATTAACGGCTTGAAAGAACAGGGCATAACTGATGAGAAGTTCTTTGAGTTCTGCAAGAAAGTTAAATATTTGGTTGCCAAGGGTAAGGTGGTTGAGTATTTGGAAAAATAGGGTAGTTGGATATTTGGTGGATAAATAATTTGAAAATTAATTAAGCGAAATCATGAAAAAGGTGGTTTCGCTTTTTAAGGAGGGTAAAAATGAAAATTATGAAAAGGTTTATTGCTGTAGCTTTATGTACGGCAGTAGTCTTTACGAGTTTCCAACAAAAACCCGTAGGGGCAACGGAAGTGGAACCGGTGACGGAAGTGTTACCTATTGATGCAGAGCATTTTCCTGATGATAATTTCAGGGCGTGTGTCGCGGTTAATTCTGATACGGATGGTGACGGCTGGCTTGACAATTACGAGATTAAATACACTTGGAATCTCTATTGCGAGAATAGCGGCGTTGAAAGCATCCAGGGCGTGGAATACTTCACAGAATTACAGGGCTTATGGTGTAAAGGTAATAAGATTAAAGAAATGGACTTATCAAAAAATACCAAACTATTTGGTGTGTGGTGTTCATTTAATCCTTTAACTGAATTAGACTTTTCACACTGTCCTAATCTTGCATGGGTATATTGCTTTAATTGTAAGCTTAAGAAGCTTGATTTTAAGGATAATCCTAAACTTGCTTACCTTGAGTGTAATGCAAATCCGGATCTTAAGGAGTTAGATATGTCTAATAATCCGGAACTTGAGAATCTGTTTTGTAGTCATTGTTCACTTAAGGAAATCGATGTTTCAAAGAATCCACTTCTATGCGAATTAACATGTTTTTACAATAATCTTGAGACTTTGGATGTTTCTAATAATCCACTTCTTAAGAGACTTGATGTATGGCATAATCCAAAGCTTAAGGATATAGACATTTCAAATAATAAGGAACTTCAGTATGTAAACATTGCCTGGACAGCGGCAAAGAATGTTAATGTAAGAAATCAGAAACATTTGCTGGAGTTAGTTTGTGGTTATAATAAAGGTATTACATCTCTTGATTTATCAAAGAATCCGGAACTGGCATTTTTAACGGTTGAATGTGATACAAAGCTTCAATCCCTTGATTTATCACATAATCCTAAGCTTTATTATTTAATGGCTTTTGGACTTAGTAGTATTAAAAGTTTAGATATAAGTAAGAATTATCGTCTTTGTAAGGCTTACAACGAGGGCGTATATGCGGATGAACCACAGATTGGTGAGGTTTATTCCATGACACTTGACTATGGAGGAAGCAGTGATCCATTTGATGAACTTAGACATTGTATTGCTCTTGATAACAGAATAAAAGGTAAAAAAGTAAATGCAAAGTTTAATGGGAAAAATGTTCCGGACTGTAGACTTGATAAAAAAGATGGATTAAAAAACAGCGAAAAATTTATTACAAGAGGTCAGGCTATGCAGACTCTTTATATGCTTGCAGGAGAGCCTGATGTTAGTAAACTAAAAACAAGGTTTAAGGATGTGCCATCGGATGCTTCATATTACGATGCAGTAAAATGGGGCGAGGCAAATAATATTTGCTTCGGATATCCAGTTATTTGCGATGATGTCTTTAATGGCGAGGAGTTAATTAATAGACAGGACTTTGCGTTGATGGCTCATAGATTTGCCGATGTGTTTAAACTGGGTACGGCACTTGATTATGGTAGATCTGACTGGTTTAAAGATTCCCTTGATATGGACTTTTATGCATGGGCACCATTTACATGGGCAATTCAGTGGAAAATAGTTGATATTAAGAAGAATGCGAAGTATTGTCGCCCTCATGGAAGAATTACTTATTCACAGTTAAAGAGTGGTCTTGAGCATCTGATGGATATTGATGTGGGTGCAACTTATGCCCAAAGAGTAGGTGGAAACTACGGTGCGGATGGGGATCCAAATGCAACTGAAGAACAGGGAACAGGATATGTAGGAAATGTTCCAAAAGATAAAGTAAAGATTGTTATTCCAGATACATTTGCCGGTACTACAAAGGATGCTTATGGAAATAAATATGTAAGTCTTGAGAAAAAAGAGAAACAGATTAAGTCTATAAAAGATGAAAGAGATGTGGCTGGTTCGACATTTTCAATCCTTCAGGCAAAGCAGAAAAAGGTAACAAAAAACAGCATTAAAATAGCCTGGAAAAAGGTTAAAGGAGCTGAAAGTTACGTTGTCTATGGAAACAAATGTGGCAAGAAGAATAAATATGTTAAGTTAAAGACAGTAAAGAAAACTTCATTTACTCAGAAGAAACTTAAGAAGGGCACTTATTATAAATATATCGTTGTGGCTGTGGGAAATGGTAAAGCTCGTGCTGTTTCGAAAACCCTTCATATTGCGACGAAGGGTGGCAAGGTTGGAAACCACAAGGCTGTTAAGGTTAACAAGAGAAAGATTACACTTAAAAAAGGAAAGACTGCAAAAATTAAGGCCAAAGTTGTAGCTGGTAACAAAAAGCTTAAGGTGAAGAAACACAGAAAACTTGCTTATGAAACTTCAAATCCTAAGGTAGCAAAAGTTACAAAGGATGGTAAGATTAAAGCCGTTAAGAAAAGCAGTTGCGTAGTATATGTATATGCACAGAATGGTATGTATAAGGCAGTGAAGGTTAAGGTTAAATAAGGCGGTCGTTAAGAGTGTTAAATAAGACCGTTATTAAAAAGTCGTTAAAACAGATTAATAAGTACTCTAATTAGACTGCATAATAGATTCCCATATCAGAGATGGTATGGGAATCTTTTTTTTATTCTTGACAAAGTATCGCTGTGGCGATACAATATAATTGGAGGTGGTGGTATGTTAGTTTATCATGGTTCGGATCATATTATTAAGGTTCCTGTTTACAATGGAAGTAAGAGGGCAAATGATTATGGATATGGTTTTTATACAACTGAGAATTTAGAACTTGCAAAGGAATGGTCATGTTCAGATGGTAATGATGGCTTTGCGAATGAGTATGAAGTTGATTTGAAGGGGTTAAAAATCCTTAATTTAAATGACGAAAAATATAATATTTTAAACTGGCTTGCTATATTGGTTAGGTATAGGACATATTGGCAGAAAAATAGTATTGCTGAAGAAGCAAAGGAATATTTGCAAGAAAACTTTTTTATAGATGTATCTTTATATGATGTTGTTATTGGTAATCGCGCAGATGATTCATATTTTTCGTTTGCTCAGGATTTTATTTCAGGGACAATATCGCTTGGCAAATTATCGGAGGCTATGCGTCTTGGAAAATTAGGAGAGCAGATTGTGTTTAAAAGTGAAAAGTCGTTTAAGCATATCAATTATATTAATGCGTATCCTGTAGAAGCAAGAGAATATTATGAGAAGAAGACAGCAAGAGACAGGGAAGCAAGACGTGCATATCGAGAAAGCAAGAGAACCAGAGATAGCATTAATGAATTGTTTATTATAGATATTATGAGGGAGAATATAAAAAATGGAGATTCGCGCTTACGATGAAGACTATGTTTATGCTGCTCAAAACACACTTGGTCATGCTATTGATTTTGCAGTTGCATCTTTAAATATTGATATTGATGAATTTGGAAATGCATTTGCTGTATCAAATGTTTCAAAGCAATTTGCAAATGGTAATCCTAAGTATGTTATAGGAATGAATGGCTGTGAACTCGCACGAGAGGTTTTGAGGGAAACAAAGATAGATTATATAGATGCAGAGGATGTAATGTACTTGGATAAATCGTCTGAATACTGGGCGGGATGGGTGCTTGCTTTTTATCAATGGTATCGTAATAAATCATTTATAAGTATTTTGTCTTCATATGCTCTTTCGGACATATTGGGAATGTATAATGTTTACCATGAGATGGATATAATGCATTTTGTTGAAGACATGGATAGGATGATGATAGAAAAGAATCCTAATACGAGGCTAAAAATGAGACGAATTAATTGTGGAATGTCACAGTCGGAACTGGCAAATGAGTCGGGTGTTGCGTTACGCCAGATTCAGCTGTTTGAGCAGAGACAGAGAAATATTAATAATGCGGCTGCTTCAACATTGTTGCGTTTAAGTAAGGTACTTTTCTGTAAAATGGAGGATTTGATGGAGTAGTTTTGTATGCATCATTCGGAAGATTGTTTGGAAGAAAGTTGATTGAAGGTTGACTTTCTTCCAAACAATCTTCCGTTTTTGTTTATGGGGATAAATGCATCGGAAAAAGCAATTGAATTATTTTACGAAATATTCATAATTATTTATTGTATAATATTAACAAAAAAACATAATAAAGCAGTTGTAATTTCGTCAAAAATACTTGTAATTTGCTTGAAATTATAGTATACTCATTATGAGAAACTGCACTCTAATCGAGGAATAATAAAGGATTTCAAATCGGTTAGAGATTAAGAAACTTTTAGGTGCGCAGCGGGTACTTGTATGTTTTTACCACGGATGGAGGTGAGGCAGATGGATGAAAAATTAAATAAAGATAATCTGCTTCATGAAGACATGGCAGAGCAGGTTGAAAATGTAGAGAAAGATAGAAAAATAGCTGATAGCGTTGAAGCGGTTGATGGTGATAATGAAGCTTTGATTGACAAGAAAGAGGAAATTAACAAAAGGCTGATTACTCTTTATAAAAAAGGCGCTATGTGCATAATTGCATTAACAATTGCTATATTGGCAGCGATTGCGTGGTTTACGCAGCTACGTGATACAGGCGCAGGAGGAATGGTAGTGACGATGGCTGAGTCACCTTTTGAATTAAAGTCATCGGGCTCAGATGGCTTGTATGATGAATTTCTAAGTGATACTGTAGATGGTTATGAAAACAAAACGACTACAGCTGGTGCATATGGAATTATGTGGAATTTGACAAGTACATCGCAAATGAACAATCTCTATAATGGTAGTGGAACATTAACATCAGCAGAACTTGGAGAGATTACAAGATCTGATTCTGAAGATTATGGTTTAAAGCCTGGAGATAGTGGACAACTTGATTTTTCAATAATTCCTAATACATCAGGAGTGTCGGTGACAATGACTTTAGAGGTAAGAGGATATAAGGCGACATTTGATGCTACTAGTCATAAGACGGATGATGATATGATAGAGGTTACTGATTCGGACGTAAATAATTATAAATTTTCACATATATTGTTTTTTTATAAAGGAACAGATAATAAAAAACATCTTCTAACTGAGGATGGATTTGATGCTGATAATATTACAGTAGAAACACCGAAGACAATATATTGGGTATGGGTACCAACTCTTCAGCAAATATTAGATGCTAATATTGAAGCGTTAAACGATGTTGATGCATCAAAGGAAGTTCGAAGAATGTTTTTTGAAAATCCAGGAATGTTTCTGAAGACTACAGGTAATTTTTCATTTGCTGGAATAACAGTTGCACATAATGATGATGTAGCTACTGAAGAAGCTACTATAGCAGAGAAATTAGATTTGGTTTCGGGTAGAAATTATAGTACATATGGCAGCATGTATAATGATGCTGACCAGTCAATTGGAGATCACATTAATTATATTCTTGTTGAACTTAATGCAATGGCGAAGTAGTCATTTGCTGAAATAAAGATGTGAAATATTAATGAAAGGGAGGTGATAGATGTGGTAATAATTGATAAATCTAAGATATTGATTGATAGATTTAAAAACTGGTTTTTAAATCTTCGTAAAAGAGACAAAATCATGTCAGTATGTGCGTTAATTATGACAATTGCAATTATTATTTCATCTTTAACTTCTGCTTGGCTTTCACATCAGAAAAAAATAGCAACTATGGCTAAGATAAATTCACCTGCAAAAATTTCTTTAAAGTCAGGTGCGAATGAGGATATCATTCAATTTAAGATGGCTGGAATTGATACAGAGAGTGGGAATTATAAGGACTTTGTATTCTGTGTAGAAGGAGAGGATATTTCCAGTTATAATATCCAAATTGCGCATACAACTAATATTAATTTTACATATACTATTTACCAGGCAACGCCTGATGAAGATTATAATCCTGCAGTTGATAATGGTGGAGTTGAGTATATTACAGCTGATCGTGAATCTGTTTATTACATACCGTCAGGTACTGAGTTAGCAGGTTCGTATGTAAATGATGATAGTGAGATTTTTAATATAAGTGGAAATGATGTGACTAGAAAAATTGGAACAACGGCATATGCTGAACCAAGTTACAACAATGGTAGCACGCCAGATAGCAGACAAACATATGCTGAGCCTTTATATTGGCAGACTAATCCATCAATTACAGCTGATGGTACAGGATACGATTATGATACTCATGAAAGATCTTTTCAGAATTATTATGTATTAAGAGTTTCGTGGGGAAGTGATGTTAGAAATGATAAGGAAACGGATTTAATATATATAACTGCTCAGGTTTCATAGTTTATTAAGAAGGGAGGATGGCTGTGGAAAAAGTATTAAAGAAATTAAAACAGAATTGGATAGCTGTTTGGTTTATTGTCGTAGCTATTCTTCTTTCAAGTAGAGGGGCGTATGCTATTTATACAAGAGTAACAATTGCAAAGAGAGTAGTATCTACTCAGGCGGGTGCTAGTAGTTTATTTAGTTCGAGTCATATGAATAATGGTGGAATGAAAACTATTGAGCCGATAACGGATAATACGACAGTTATGGTTTATGTATATAATTACGCATATCCAAAAGAAGCTGTTTATAGAAATGAAGATACACAATATGATTTAACGGCTACAATTGGTACAATCGATAGTTCAGATAATTTTGTACCATTATCAGATGCCTCAGTGTTGACTGATTTAACATATAGTATTACTTATGGCTCGGAGACATTTTTATTTGGTGAAGCAAATGGTTTGAGCCATACATTTGCCGGATGTAATATTGTTGGTGAAGGTGCGCATTCAAATCAACTTTCTCTTGTATTTGATAAGAATGAAGTTAGTAATACACCAAATGGTTATTGTATTAAAATTGTAGCGAATCCCTACAGTTCAGATCTTCAGGAACTTACAGGATATGTGATGGTTAGTTATACAAAACAGGCATCTTCCGGATGGAGTGGAGAACTAGAAGAACTTGATACTAACAAGGATTATGATGGATTTAACTACTACCTTGAAGGAAACGGAAAAGGTAAATTAACATTCAGATGGAATCCAACATATGTATCAATTAATAAGGATTTCTTAAATAATAGAAACAATAAGTTTTATTATAAAGATAATGATAATTATGTAGCATATCAGGCAGCTCCTGTTGAAGCAGATCTTACCCCAGATGGTGATGGAATGGTTTCTTTAACAATAGAGGTTGATTCTGCAGAACAAAATAGATATGAAGTTCAGTTTTATAAAACTGATAGTAAAGTGAATGATTATACTTATTCTGTAGTTAAGGATGATTACTTACCGGATACAGTGGCTGGTGATTGGGAATCCGACACATCTGGTGAATAGTGGATAATAGATATAGTTTGGTAGATGGAAGATATAAAATGTAGTGAAAAGTGGTGATTGGATGGAAAGAAACAGAAAGATTAGAATTTTTAAAAGTTTAATAGCTGTTGTTACTTCTTTTATAATACTTGTATCAAGTATTTCGCATCCGGATTTTTGTAAGACAATTAGCGAAAATCTTTCCTGTAATAGAGAAGTAAGCGCATATGTTGATACAGAGCATTTGACAGGTGAAGTTTCTATTTCATCGTTAGAGGCCCTTTATCAGTTTGCAAAAAATTATCATGATAATCCAAATAGTTACCAGTATAAGAATCTTGTTATAGGTATGAATGAAGCTATCATCATATCTCCAACAAGGGAAATAAATGGAACAACATATACTTGGTATCCTATAGGTACTAGTAATAAACCATTTGCCGGTAAAATTACTATTAACCTAGGCCAGGGTAATACTCAGAATATAGAAGTAAATGAACCACTTTTTGATTATATATATGATTCTGTAGATATTGTAAACATTAATGATGATCAGACTGCTGAAGGTTATGAACCTAGTCAGATTATCAATCTTGTTAGAAATAATGATGTGAGCAGCGGAGATACAAAACCATTATTTGCTAATAAAGTTGTTCATAATACTGATTCGCAGGTGACATCTGCTCCTAGTACGTGGCATTTTGCTACAGGTGGAACAGGTTCGTATTCAGGTATTATTGGAACTGTTGGAACAGAACTTGATAATACAGTTGTTAGTTTAGATCTTACAATTAATAATTCTTCATCTACGATTCAGGCGGATGGAAACGCGGGATTTGTATGTGGAACTATTAAGAATGGTGCAACGGTTAATGTTGAGTTAAACTCTGCAAGTACTGAAACAGTTACAGATGTAACATCAGATAACGGTAATGCTGGTTTTTATGTTGGTGAGATGTATCAGGGTTCAACACTTAATGTTATTAGAAATAGCGTTATGGATGCTTCTGATGCTGGAAGAACTATAACAGGAAAAACATACGCAGGTGGACTTGTTGGAAAGAATGATCAGGGTACAGTTGTAATTAAGAATACAGCTGAAGGTGCTGAAGAAGTATATGGTGCATTAGGTACTATAGTTGCTTCTGACGGCGCTGCAGGTGGTGTTTTTGGTTACTATAAAATAACAAGTGATTATAATGGTTTTTCACCAAGTAATTATACAAGTACTACAGGCTGCACGCTTAATGGAAAAACAGCGGGCGGTCTTGTTGGTGTGCTTGAAGCTGATGGAATAGATGTATCTTATTCAGGTGCAGATTCAAGTCATAAAGTAAATGTTGTGTCAACACTTGAAGGTAACCATACAAATTATGGTGGGATTATAGGTACTTATTCTAATACTGATTTAACTAAAACATTAGCTATAGAACACGTTAATGCTACTATGAATGGAAGTTATGCTACTAATTATGGTGGTGCGGTTGGCTCAATTGGTGGTGATAGTGCAGTTTATGTTTATGTTGATGATTTTTCGCTAACTTCAACAGGTTCTGTTGGAAGCTGTTCATATTTTGGCGGCGTTCTTGGAACTGCAGGTAGTAATGGAAGTTTAATTGATGTTGGTAGTATAACTATAACATCAACTAATCGATATAAGGGTGGCGGAGTATTAGGTAGACTTAGAAATGGTGTACTTCGTATAAGCGGAGTAACTAATCTTTCC
>Ga0129306_1000581_pt1 | contig 56086 bp, 48 predicted proteins | sample P827metagenome_FD_94438 | JGI IMG/M metagenome (GOLD analysis project Ga0129306, IMG submission 94438) | Capybara group fecal microbial communities from Wisconsin, USA - P827 metagenome | ecosystem: Host-associated > Mammals > Digestive system > Large intestine > Fecal | place: USA: Wisconsin... | reverse complement strand
GCCACACCCTTGTCCGCAACGGCTCCGCCGAAGTACTTGTTGCTCATGCCGATGGTACGGTTGACCAGGTTGCCGAGTGTGTTTGCCAGATCGGAATTAACCCTTTCACACATAAGTTCCCATGTGATGGTACCGTCATTCTCATACGGCATCTCGTGTACCACGAAGTAGCGCACGGCATCCAGGCCGAACACATCGATCAGGTCATCAACGTATATCACGTTGCCTTTGGACTTGCTCATCTTCTCGCCGCCCTGCAGTAACCAGGGATGACCGAATATCTGCTTCGGCAGAGGCTCTCCGAGCGCCATAAGGAATATCGGCCAGTATATTGTATGGAATCTGATGATATCCTTGCCTATCAGGTGCAGGTCTGCGGGCCAGTACTTCTTATACAGATCTCCGTGATTACCGTCTGCATCATAGCCTATACCGGTAATGTAGTTGCTGAGCGCATCAAGCCAGACATAGACCACGTGCCTGTCATCGAAGTCCACGGGTATGCCCCACTTAAAGGATGTACGCGACACGCACAGATCCTGAAGTCCGGGGAGCAGGAAATTGTTCATCATCTCGTTCTTACGTGATACAGGCTGAATGAACTCGGGATGTGAATTGATGTACTCGATCAGTCGCGGAGCATATTTGCTCATTTTGAAGAAATACGCTTCCTCCTTCTCGGGATGCACCTTGCCTCCGCAGACCGGACAGTCTCCGTCCTTAAGCTGAGCCTGCGTGTAGAAAGCCTCACACTCCGTACAGTACAATCCTTCATATGAGCCCTTGTAAATATCTCCCTGATCGTAGAATTTCTTAAATATCTTCTGTATCTGACGTTCATGATCTTCATCGGTGGTGCGGATGAAGCGGTCATAGGATGTTCCCATCATATCCCACAGATGGCGGATAACACCGGCGGTCTTATCCACGAACTCCCTGGGAGTCATATCCTCTTCTATGGCACGGGTCTCGATCTTCTGTCCGTGTTCGTCACAACCTGTCTGGAAATGAACATCGTATCCGTCTGCTTTTTTATATCTTGCGATCGCATCTGCCAGCATGATCTCATAACAGTTGCCGATATGGGGCTTGCCGGAAGTATATGCTATCGCTGTTGTAATATAATAAGGTCCTTTATTGCTCATTATGTATTCCTCTCGTTTGTCAGTATTATTGCCGCAGTCTGATCATCATCCGTTCATGATCGCATCGATTGCAGAGATACATCCATCTCTGAAGCCGGCTTCCTCGAGCGCAGCCACGCCCCGGATAGTGGATCCTCCCGGTGAACAAACCGCATCCTTGAGCACTGCGGGATGAGTTCCCGTGGCAAGCTGGAGTGCGGCACTTCCCTTTACCGTGGCGCTGACCAGATCATATGCGGTCTGTCTGGGGATTCCGTACTTAACTGCAGCATCACCCATTGCTTCTATGTACATATCGATGAATGCCGGTCCGCAGCCTGTTATCGCTCCTCCTATTCCCATCAGATGAGAGGGAAGTTCCTTAACGATGCCAAGCTTGGAGAAAGCATCCATCACCTGCATTCGTTCCTCGTTATCCAAAGTGTGCATTTCCTCAAACAGGAATACGCCCTCTCCGATCTGCGCCGGAGTATTGGGCATTACGAACTGGATCCTGACTCTGTCATCACCTGATACAGCGATTCCTCTTACAGTCAGATTCTGTACGTATCTGTCATGGTCCCAGCCGAGTGCGATCGAGATCAGACCTTTCCCGGCCAGACCGCTGCCGATCTCATCCAGAACGGACTCTATCTGATACGGCTTGCACGCCATGATCAAAGTGTCACACTTATCTGTTAATTCGCGGATAGAACAGACGGCATTAAAGCCTATCCTTGCAGCGTTAGCCTTGAGTTTCTCTGTATTGGGGGCAAACGCATATACATCGTTTCCGTTTATGACACCGGCGGATATAAACCCGTCAGCTATGGCCTGTGCCATATTTCCCATTCCTATGAATCCGAGCCTGTTCATGGTCATCCTCTCTGATCGTTAATTGTTTGTAGTGTTGGTATTAGTGTTTGTATTGGTATTGGTATTGGTGTTTGTATTTGTATTGGTATTTGTATTGGTATTGGTGTTTGTGTTCGTATTGTTATTGGTATTAGTATTATCGGTGTTGTTGGTGTTATTGTTTGTATTATTGGTATTGTTTGTATTGTTAGTATTATTAGTGTTGTTGGTATTATTTGTATTATTGTTTGTATTATTGTTCGTATTTGAGTTTGTATTGTTCTTATCGTTTTTCTGCCCGTTAGTATCGGTTCCGCCTGTGAACTTGTTCCAGGCCTCCAGGCCTACATAGTCATTACCCTGGAATTTGAAGTATATCTTGTCGGGCTTATCATATGCGTACAGGTTATTGGTGAATTTGACGTTCTTAACGTATTCGCTCGTCTTCCCGCATCCTATGACGGCATTCTTATAGTCATGGTTCCTGACTATGTTGTCCTTAACGTTTATCCCGTCGCACTTCTCAAAGTGGATCTCTCCGTTCACACCGTCATTTACAAGCGCACCGTTGTTATAGAGGATATTGCCCACCAGTTCGCTATCTGTGACAAATCCGGAATTGACAGCATCCACTCCGCCGATCGTAATACCGCCATCATGATTATCATGCACGGTATTGCCGGTTACGGATATCTTGGTTGTAGGATACAGATAATGATTATGTTCCGCAGCCACTTCTATGCCGTAAGCGTTCTCATATGCAAAGTTTTCCTTTACGACACAGTCATGTGAATTCGTCACATATATGCCGGCGCATGACCAGTACGGGCACTGACACTGATAAACCGTATTTCCGGATATCTCACAGTTTCTCGGTCTGTCGAATTCCTGATTTACACAGTATCCGCCGCCGCCATACAGATCTATTCCTATATTGGATATTCCGTATACTACATTACCGATGAACTTGATATCAGACACATTCCCCGAGGCGGCAAGTGCCTCGCTGTATCCGGTATTCATGTCATGAACCGTATTATTATAAACCGTGACGTTCTTGATAGCTTTGTCTTCGGTGGCACCGTTTCCGTATGCGAGTACGGCATATGCGCCTCCCTGTCCGGGTGCAGCGGTGCATGATATATTGCAGAACTCACAGCTGGTGATATTGATATCATGAACGCCCTCTGTCATAAATACTCCGTACACCCATGTCGAATAGGAATATCCTATGCGAAGACCAGTGATATTGATATAGGAGTTTCCGTTCATGTCAAACACAGCGCCGCGCTCTCCGGGGCCCAGTGATACGGTCACTGAGGAACCGGGATAGGATGTAATATTGATCGGAGCCTTCTCCGTCCCCGATATGTTCATCGTATTTGCACCCTTATATACGCCGCTCATCAGGTATATGGTATGCCCCGGTGTAACTGTGTCGATTGCTTTCTGTATGGAGAAGAAGGGATAGTCAAACGAGCCGTCGTTTTCATAATCATTGCCGGTTGTGGCCACATACAGGTCCATATCCTTACGGCTGGCAGCATCGATCACAACATCAGATGCATTGGATATGATCTCGGCGGCGGTACCACCCAGCGAAGATTCGGTTCTGGGAGCTCCGGCATTGGATGCTGTACCCGATCCGTTGTTGACCGGTACTGTGTCGGCATTTGCTGCCGCCGGATCAGACAGGGAAGGATCTGCGGTAACACCGCTGCCCGTATTATAAAAAGGAGAAATGTCTCCGCCTGTAATGTACGGATCCGTGCTCGGATCATACGCTCCCTCATAGGTATAGACCGGTCCGCTGCCCGATGTACCCACAACACCTGCATCAGAACCATCCCCGGTCTGGGCCTGAGGGTTCGTATCGCCTATGTTCACGATCGATCCGTCCTTCATAAAAATGGACGCACCCGATGCACCGCATCCGGTTGATACGACCGCTACCGTAATCGCTAATGAGATTGTGATCAAACGCTTTAGTCTGTTCATAATTTCACATTCTTTCGCCAGGATACACTTCATTTAAATATACCACAAAAAGCGGCGTACGTAAAAACGCCGCCGTTTCTGCCATACATTCTTCCCTCGTCATTGTATTGCATATACATTGCAGTATTCACCGGAGTACAGGAGCCCGGCATCATCATCTGCCCGGATTCCGATCCCCTTATCGGCAAAGAGTATCAATCTGTCCGTATCATACTCATCCATCAAAACGTGCGGATCCGCATCATATTCAGATGTGAACGATCCCGATGCAATGTAGGTCACTTCATCAAACATGAGCAGCTCAGTCATGTCGGCCCAGGCGATCCAGGACTGACCGTCAGGATATACGTAGACGACATCTGAATCAGGACATGCCTGAAGGACTTCAATATGCTCCTTTTTTTCGGGATAGAGGAAGGATATTCCGCCATTCAGAGCGGATACCAGATTCATAACAGCAAGCAGCAAAAGAACCGTACATGCGGCGATAACCCCGTGCTTTGCGCCCTTATCCGCATCCCTCTTCAAGGTCCGGGCTATACCGCAGGTGCCGATCGTAATGCCTGCCGCCAGGCACAGATACAGGATACCGAGTACGGGCATCTGATATCTAATGGAGCTGTCGCCCAGCATAAGCGCCGTCTTGGACACCGTGAGAAAGTATCCTATCAGTGCACAGACGAGGATCAGCATGCTCGAATGCGTCGGAGCCGAAACATAGCTGTGATCTATCTCCGTCAGCTTACGTACGGATTCATCTGCATCTTCATATTTGATCGGCGAGTAATTCCCCGGGGCTTTTATATCGTTCACGCTCCACCCGGCTATCTTCGTCCTTAAGCCTCTGCGACTGTCCGCATTCAGGAGGCACATTACGACCGCCAGACCGATCAGTATCCAGAAAATTCCGCCGAACCCGATCCTGTTAACCTTTTCTGCAAAAAAGCATATTCGGTCCCATGTATTGCTCATGTCCAGAAAGTTACCCGTAGCCTGAGCGCCACGCTGTCCGCGGAACATCTGGGCGGGGAAAGGCGGATAGAACAGATAGCACAGGCCGAAGCTCACTACCATGGTAAGACCGTAGAGCAGAGCGGTTCGGACGGACCTGGTTCTGATGATCTCACGGATATTCCAGGCCACGGCCAGAAAGAACAGCCATATGAAGAAATAGTAGTGCGTCATGAACCCGCAGAATGTAAGAACTCCGAGGACAGGCCAGAACCAGGAGCATATTACATCCCCCTGGCCTATTCCGGAGCCCTCTGCAATATCACCGGTAGATATTACATCTGTCCGTATCTGCGGCAGGAAGTGAAGCAGCGTGACCGCCAGTATCCATACTGTAAGCAGCATATACATGCGAATGAACACAACTCCGGTCAGGGTAGCCGCGCTGAGCCCCCAGGATAGAATGACCGCACATACTGCCACGCTGCACCGGGTCTCATTGGCAATAGACCTCTCAAATCCGGATTCCTCCATCGTAGCATTAAGGAGGATATCCCCCAGAAGCTTCATCAGTATCAGACTTATCAACAGGCAGGCCAGATTGATCCACAGTCCCTGCCACATGCTGAACACCCCCGGCATCAATGAGCAGACAAAATGCAGTACAAAGTAGTATACCGGCGGATGTACATCCCAGGACTGGACCTCACGTACGAGTCCGAAATTAAAACCCTCCCCCTCGCGGACGATCAGCTCATCGGTCACGGAGTCTCTGTCAACCGTACCCTCTGCGATCAGACCGTATGTCCTGTTGCTCGAGTAGTATGAGTAGAACTCATCCTCATGCATACCCTGCTTCTGATAACAGCAAACTACAGCCGCGACCATTACCGTCACGACTGTAAGCACAAATACTATTATCCCGTATATTCGTTTGTCAGATCTCGGATCTTCCATTTTCACGCTCATTGATCTCTGCTCTGCAGGAGCTGTGTCCCGCAGTTTCATTCGATCCCCCTGATCTTCAATGTCAGGCCGTGTACCCATCTCACCGTCTTAGGTGCCGTTGCCAGCAGTTTGAGTTTTTTCCTCTGATCCTCATTCAGCCAGGGATTGCTTCTGATATCCTGCTTATGTATCCTCAGATACCGCTTCACATCACGGTAGAAAGGTTCTTCATCCGTCATCATCCCTACGGGGATATGCAGCATATAGTCCAGCCGTTGTACCAGAGCAAACCTTCGGGCATATACGACCAGATCCGGATACTTCTCGGAAACCAGCTTCTCCATCCTGTCTGCATTGACCACGATATCCGAATATACCCGGGAGAACTCTGTCCGCAGGGTTCTTGTATTGCTGCCCGGGCGGTAATATACGTGATATCCGATATCCGGAAGTATCCCGACCGCATCTATATGACTGAGAAACTCCGAGAACAGCCGGAAGTCCTCGTTTAACTCTCCTTCCGGAAAAAGGGCAATGTCAAACAGCCGACGCCTGATAAGCTTGGTATCAAATGAACAGTCTCCGCGATGAAGGAGCAATTCCTTAAGAAACTCCTCCGACGACACCTCGACCTCAGACTCGGGCGGGATTACCACCATCGGCAGAGCACTCCCGTCTGCAGCCACTTCGTCCCTGCATATCTGAACCACATCCAGCTGCCTTGAAACAGCCATCCGGGCCAGTTTCTCATACATGTCAGGCTCTATATAGTCGTCAGCATCCACGAACCCCAGATAATCGCCGGTTGAAGCACTTATACCGGTATTACGGGCTGCCGACGATCCGGCATTGGCCTGATGGATGACTCTGATCCGTGCATCCTCGCCGGCCAACCTGTCCAGTATAGCCGGGGTGGAGTCCGTCGATCCGTCATCCACCGCTATGATCTCGATATCGTCATACGTCTGCGATATGCATGATCTTATGCACTTTTCCACCAGTTCTTCCGTATTGTATACGGGTATGATTATGCTTATCTTCATATCGGTAGGTATCCGCAGCCTGCCCGTCACGCATCAGATCAGCGGGCACGTAAGATAGGGGCGATCGAGAGCGGCCCGCTCTCAGGCAGAGTGTAATCCTCTCCGTCTCCCAGCAGGGCATTCACCAGTTCCACCAATCTGTCTGCGGCTATATCTGCATTCCATTCATCGCGTATGGTCTTATAACCTTTGGAGCCCAGATGAGCATATCCGTGCCAGTTATGGAACACTCTCATCACGACCTGTTCCATGGATTCATATACATCTCCGGGATATATGAGGCCGTTTTCGTTATCATCTATCAGGTAGGGAACCGCTCCCATCTGATCGCACGCGATCTCGATGCATCCGCTGTTCATTCCTTCATTGACAACTGCTCCCCAGCCCTCCAGATGATTGGATGTACTTATGTGTATGTGGCACTCACTCATCAGAGCCCTGACCTCGTCAGGTGCCAGACTTCCGTGCAGCGTGACTTCGTCGGGAACCAGATCGCGTACACGGGTCCTGATCTCCTCGAACATCTCACCGTCGCCGACCATATGGATGTGGAAGCTCTCGCCTTCTTCCTTGAGTCTGCGCGCCAGTCTGACCATGTATTCGGGATGCTTAAGGGCTATGAACCTGCCAACCCATATGATCTGTACGCATTTGGGCGCGGCGAGGCGCTTATCTATCTCATTGTGATCGTACTCAATAAACGGAGGGAAGTATCCCCATTTGAGCATCTTGTCCGGATATGCATGAATCAGTTTATAATCTGCTGCAACATAAGCTCCCGCACACAGCAGGAACACCGGCATATTCCTGTATCTTATATGCTCTTTGTATTTTGCCAGAAGGCCTCTGGGACTTATAGCCTTATATGTACCCGTGCGGTACAGCCTCTCGCTCACACGCATGGTCAGCTTACCGCTGCTTAAGCGTTTCTGGGCAATATCTTCTTTCTCACTCCATCCGATCAGTACCACATCACTGTCATATATCAGCTGCTCACACGTCGGATCCTCATACAGATGCTTTACATACGGAAGGTCATCAAGACCTGTATCCCATCCCATATCGATCCGTTCCTGCTCCATCGGCATGGTCGCCACAAAAGTAAATCCGTCCCCAAGTCTCTCATACATGGCATCGCAGAACGGCTGCTGATGGTGATTAATGTAATTGGATACAAATGTGAACGTCATTGCAAATTCTCCTCTGCTTCCGCAAAAACGGTCATACTGTAATACATCATCATGAGTGCGGAATAATTGTTATCAGAATCGTGATTCTCGTGCGCATGCTTCTTTGCGTTGCGGCTGTATGCTTTGGTAATCTCCTCCTGTGCGAAGATCTCTATTATATCCGCTGCCAGAGCTTCAACATTACCGGCAGGGAAAAGCAGTCCGTCCTGCCCTCCGACCATCATGCTGGGAATGCCTCCCACATTGGATGCCACACAGGGAACACCCAGGAGCATCGCTTCTCCCAGCGAATTGGGAGAATTCTCCAGTGAAGAAGGACATACAAAGACATTGCTCGCCAGATACTGTTCCTTCATCTGGTCCGCATTCAGCTTACCGAGCATGACCACATGATCCTTGAGGTGATATTTGCGTATCAGTTTATACAGATATCTCCCGTATGAGCATCTCTTGGCTCTGTCCTTCCATGTGTCATTGGCCAGCAGATTCGCTCCGGACACATAAACCACTGCGTCCGGGTATTCCTCCAGGATACGTGGCATGGCCCTTAAGACATAATGGAATCCTTTAAGAGGATAATCGCCCTGACTTAAGAATATGCTGTGAGGAATACAGTTCTCCAGTTTCCAGCTGCCCTGATAGAACGGCTGTCTCATGGTCTCTCCGACAAAATGATACTTGACTCCGGGATGTATGTCTTCAGATGCCATGCGGTCAAAGTCTGTTCGTCCGGCTATATGACCGGTCTCCTGAATGGCAAGGATCTCGTTATTGCCCCTCTTGCGGAACTTATCGATCTGCTGCCATACATTATCACGGCGAACAAGATCTCTGAATGTGATCCCGTACTTAACCGTAAGCGGGATATCCGCTGTATAATGCTCCGCTATACGTGAGCACAGGCCCTGAATGCCGACCACAGTATGATCCGGATCGCCGAATGCCCTGATCGCGGCCAGCGCATGCGGATACTCTGTCCCGAATACATGAACAATATCCGGTTCAAAATCCGAGATCACTCCACGCATGGTGTCTTCAAGGGAATCATCATATATGTACGGTTTATCCGTGTCCTCTCCGAAACCGTATGCCTTGATGATACAGTTCTCGCTGACAGTGATCGCCCTGTTGATCACCAGACCGGCTCCTTCGGTAGGAAAAGCCACTCCCAGTGTCAGTCTGTCCCCGATCGGCTTAAGACTGATCTTCTCTATCAATCCGGTCAGCCAGCCTTCTCTGTTGGAGACCGGGAGATTCAATTGTTCGGCGATCAGGGGGATCGCCAGATTACAAACCCACAATACTCGCATGTATCTACCTGCTGTCTATTCTATCCTTCTGCCATATACGGAAGATTTGATCTTGTTATATAAGCCTCCGGTGACCGGATTTGCCGCTACGATCCTGCGAAGCGGTGCCAGAGTCAGACGCATCCTGCGCCTGTACCGAACGATCTGCTTATGAGGCATATAGTTCTCTACTATCTCAGCGTGTTCTGCATTCGAGATACGGCGATTCTTCTTTTCCTCCGAGAATCCACCGCCCATATATGAACTTATTACTTCAGGGATGTATACGAACCTGACCTTCGCTATATAGGCACACCACAGAAACTGCTCATAGTCCGCCCTGACCTTATAGCGGGTATTAAACGGATGCATGAGGAGAACCTTACGATCATATATGCAGGCCTGATGGCACGGGACGTTTCGGAAAAGAGCAAACTCATCCATATCCGGATTGGATGCCACTCGCGCCCTGGCCGTTCTGTCGTAGATATCTCCGTAGATCACCATATTAGGGCCCTCTATATGAGCAACAATGTTTTCGAGCACATGCTCATTATAGAGATAATCACCACAGTTGAGGAAAAGAACATAGTCGCCCGCAGCTTCCTCGAGAGCCTGATTCATGGCATCATATATACCCTGATCGGCCTTGCGCATCAGCCGGATCCGTGCATCTTCGGGCAGTTTTTCCAGAGATCCGTCGGTGGAGAATCCGTCCTTGACTATGATCTCGATGTCTCTGTAAGTCTGCGTTATGATGCTTTTAACGGTCGCTCTCAGCTCATCTCCCGCATTGAGCGTTACCACTATGATCGATATCTTCATACACGTCTGATGTTCTTTGTCGCTATCACGTCCACTCCGGTACCTGCCGCATCCGCAAGCACCACTTCACCTATGAGGACCGGAGCTTCTACCGTGACACCTTTTAATTCCTCTATGATCGCGTTGATCTTATCCTTCGGAATGTCCTCTTTTGTCTTCACGGATACGACCGGGAGCTCTCCTTCCGTCACTTTCACTATGGAAGTCACGATCCTGGTAGGGTTGGTAAGCTCCTTACGTGCATACACGTCACCTCTCGGACAGTTATTACCCGTCACGGTCATCTCCCCGTTATCGTCAATATCGACACTCAGCATGCATCCCATCGGACAGTTTATGCATATCAGTTCTTTATGTTCCATGATCGACCTCTGTAGCTTAGTTTTTGCTCTCTATCGTTATACGGTACTCTGCGGGCACGCCCTGAGATATCAGGTCGGCTTTCTTAAGTATCAGCTGTTCCATTTCTCCCGGAGCCATGACTCTCTTGTGAAGCCTGGCCATTTCCCTGCCGTCGGCATATGTTACGACATCCACGTCCTTATATACGGCTCCGACCCTGAATCTGATCGTAGTCAGATCGGCCATGTGATCCGGTCTCAGTATTGACGGTACGCTGTATCTGACGCCGCCATCCGTGATCACACGAACTTCCGGCTCGTTCGATCCGGCTCCGGACCTTTCTCCTGCTCCCGACTGAATATATGCTGCGGCATGTGTGCCTGCAGCAGTAGCCTCTTCAGAAACATAATCAACCAGATCATGCACATGAAGTACGTTACCGCACGAGAACACTCCGGGTATGGAAGTCTCCAGGCTCTCATTCACAACAGCTCCTGATGTAACCGGACTTAAGTTAACACCCAGCTGACCCGAGAGTTCATTCTCGGGGAGCAGTCCGCAACTGAGCAGCAGAGTATCACACTCGTAATACTGCTCACTCTCCGGAATGGGATTCAGCTTATCATCCACTTCCGCGATCGTAACTCCAGTCAGTCTCTCTTCTCCGTGAATCTTCACTACGGTATGTGACAGCATCAGCGGTATGCCGTAATCATCCAGACACTGAACTATATTACGCTTAAGTCCGCCTGAATACGGCTGAAGCTCAGCCACCAGTTTAACGTGAGCCCCTTCCAGAGTCATGCGTCTGGCCATGATCAGGCCTATATCTCCGGATCCCAGTATCACGACATTACGGCCGGGCATGCGCCCCTCCAGATTGACGAAGTACTGTGCAGTACCGGCTGTATATATACCGGCAGGTCTCTCACCGGGTATATTAAGAGCACCTCTGGCCCTCTCTCTGCAGCCCATCGCCAGGATCACGGCATCAGCTTCATATATCGTCAGGCCTCCCTGCTCATCCATCGTAGTCACGATCTTGGTATGGCCATCCTCAGCCAGCTGAAGATCGGTCACTATCGTAGCCAGCCTGTACGGTACTCCGAGCTCCTCCACCTGATCTATGTATCTGGCAGCATATTCGGGCCCTGTCAGTTCCTCTTTGAAAGTATGCAGACCGAATCCGTTATGTATGCACTGATTCAGGATACCTCCGAGTCTCACATCGCGCTCGATGATCAGTACGTCTGTTACTCCGGCTTTATATGCCGATACTCCGGCAGCCAGTCCGGCGGGACCTCCTCCTATAACGAGTAAACTTACATGCTTATTCATGGGAGACACCTCCCTTCATGCCGGTATCGGCATCTTCCTTCGGATATCCCGTAAGCAGAGACGATCCGCCTCCCTTCTTGGTTATCTCCGATATATCGACTCCCAGCTCACGTGCCAGGATATTCACCTGTTTCGGTGTACAGAATCCCGCCTGGCATCTGCCCATTCCGGCCCTGACTCTGCGCTTTACGCCATCGAGGGTAACTGCACCGACCGGTCTTCTTACGGCGTCGACTATCTCCCCCTCGGTGACCAGCTCACATCTGCATATGACCTTTGCATATAACGGGTTCTCTGCGATCAGCCTGCGTCTCTCCTCTGTATCGGCAAGAGCAATGCAGGGAATTGCCTGTCTTCGAGCCACGAAATCAGTCTTCATTTGAGGATGACAGATTCCGTCTACGATCTCTGCCACATATCTGCCTATCGCAGGTGCCGCGGTCAGTCCCGGGGATTCTATTCCGGCTGCGTCTATGAATCCGGGAGCATCACTCACCTCTTCTATGATGAAGTCTCCTCCGTCTTCATGAGCTCTCAGGCCGGCAAAAGACGTGATGATATTGCCCTTTGAGGGCAGTGCCTTAACACTCTTTGCTCCGGTAGCTATGACCGTATTAAGCCCCTCCGATGAGGTGTCGGTCATATCATGATCCTCCACATCTACCGCTGTAGGCCCGACCATCAGATTCCCATGCACGGTGGGAGTAACAAGCACGCCCTTGCCCTTTGCAGTCGGCAACTGGAACAGAGTAGCTGAGACATATCCGCCCACCTTCTTATCCAGCAGACAATACTCTCCCTTTCGGGGGGTGATATGGATCTTCTTATCGGATACCATGTTGTGGAACGTATCCGCATATACTCCGGCAGCATTGATCACTATTTCTGCCTGTATCTTAAGAGCGGTTTCCTCCGACAGGTCGTTTCGGAGCGACGGCCGCCTGATGCAGTCTATTACATACCCTTCATCACCACGGGATATGTCTGTCACTTTTGTATCAAAAGAAAACTCCACTCCGTTGACAGCAGCGTTCTCAGCCATGGCTACGGTCAACAGGAAGGGATCCACCACGCCGCCCGTGGGTGCGTACAATGCAGCTACGACCTCATCCGATACGTTAGGCTCCATGGCACGGACTTCATCTCCGGTCAGGATCTTGACTCCATCTACTCCGTTTGTGCGCCCGCGTTCGAGAAGGTCATCCAGTGCTCCCCTGTCCGCTTCATCAAAGCACAATACCAGTGAGCCGTTATTCCTGTACGGAAATCCCAGTTCTTCGGACAGCTGAGGCATAAGCCTGCTGCCCTCTATATTGAATCTGGCTTTCAGCGTTCCCGGCTTTGCATCATATCCGGAGTGTGCTATTCCGCTGTTGGCCTTGGATGTACCTTCACACACATCGGAAGCCCGTTCCACTACCAGTACATCCAGCTGTCTCCGTGACAGTTCTCTTGCTATGCATGTGCCCGTCACACCGGCACCTATGATCACTATCTGTTTCTTAAGCATATGTATTCACCGTCTATCGTTGTTGTTCATCGGGGAGGGGTTAGTCATCCACATCCAGATATTCCAGCTTGTTTACTTTCTTCTGAGGCTTATTATCGCCGTGCTTGACCATGCTCATGGTTACAAACGCCGCTACCATGAATACGCATGCATAAGGGAAAAGAGTCCTGTATGACACGTATTGGAGAAGTGCACCTGACAGGATCGGAGTAACGATCTGTGCAGACATCGAGAATGTATAATACAGTCCCGTATACTTACCCACATCGGATTCACGGCACATCTCAACTACCATGGGCAGTGAGTTTACATTGATAGCTGCCCAGCCGATACCGTTTAATACAAAGAATATGTTGATCGAACCAGAGAACTCACTGTAGAGTCCCACAGAAGTATAACTGATAAGGAGCATCACTATACCGATCAGGATAGACTTCTTACGGCCGATCTTGGCTGCCAGTATACCTATGGGGATATAGCTCAGACAGGCTGCTACGGTTCCGACCATCAGACAGTTCGCATATCCTCCGCTCTTCATGTTCCATACGGTAGTCGCATATCTGGACCATGCTGTACTGACTGCGTTATAAGCGGTAAACCACAGAGCGATCGATACGAGTATGAAAGTGAGACTCTTCTTAACATCTGCCGGCAGGGCTCCGCCTGCTTCAGTGGCTTCTGCAGTCTCAACCGCAGACTTGAGAACCTCATCATCGGAGTTTTTGGCTTCCAGTGCCTGAGATGCTTCCCATTCCTCATTCTCTTTTGCAACCTCGGGCGCCAGCTTTTTCTCTCTGATAGTGAGAACCAGAACGATCACTGCTATGATCATGATCACGATAACTCCAAGCAGGATCGGCATATAGTCATTATCATCCTTCGACAGAACCGAAATCAGGACCAATGTATATACACCGCCTATTGCACCCATCAGATTGATGACCGCATTACCCTGGCTTCTGAGAGGCTTGGGTGTCAGGTCGGGCATCAGTGCGACTGCCGGAGACCTGTACAGTCCCATCGCTATCAGGAGCAGGAACAGAACTGCGATGAACATCACAAGCGATGCCCGCTTATTGGCGATGCCGACAAGATACAGCAGAACAACCGCAAGAAGTGTTCCGACTATGATAAACGGGGTACGCCGTCCGATCGGTGTATCCACCTTGTCGGATATCGTCCCGAGTATTGGAAGCAGGAATACGGCCAGAACATTATCAAGCGCCATGATGGCTCCGGTGATCGTTTCATTTAGGTGAAATGTCTGCTGGAGCATGAGCGGTATGATATTGTCATACATCTGCCAGAAAGCACAGATTGACAGAAATGCCAATCCAATAAAGAAAGTTCTTTTGTAATTAAGCTTCATAGTCCCCCTCCCAATCAGCTTATAATTCTTCAAGCCACTTCTCGGGCTTATCATATTTGATCTTATCAGCGACTCTGATGTCCGTTCCGAGCTGAACTTCCATGATCCTGAGTGTGTCAAAAGCATGTATCATATGCTTTGAACCTGCAGGTATGGAGATCACATCTCCGGGCCCCACTCTCATTGCCTTTCCGTCCACCATGGCAGCTCCGTTACCGCTCAGTACAGTCCATATCTCACGGCGGTATTCATGTGCATGATAGTTCATCTCGTGTCCGGGCGTCAGGGTGACACGTATCGTCAGACTGTCATCCTCCACGTCTATCACTCTGAATTCGCCCCAGGACTTCTCGGCATATCTTACTCTTCCGTCCAGGGCATCCACAAATGGTTTGATATAGCTTGACTCGTGCAGGTCTGACACAAGTATTCCCTCGGGACTGGCCGCTATCACGGTATCCTTCAGGCCCATCGCCAGGATCGGCATATCCAGTTCATTAAGTATGCTGACCTGTTCGCAGGTATCATTTACGATTCCCTGTCCGATAACGGTTTCATCCATGGCCTCGGTCAGTGTGTTCCATGTTCCAAGATCCTTCCAGGCTCCGGAGAAACGGAGAACGTCTATAAGAGGTTCCTTCTCGGCGACCGCATAGTCAAAGCTGATCTTGGTCAGAGTGTCATATGTGTCAAACAGAGTCTTGTAATCCGATGTACCAAGGATCTCTTCGGTCTTATTCAGCATGTATCCGAGCTTAAAGCCGAACACGCCCGCATTCCACAGTGCACCCTGATCTATATATCTACGCGCCGTATCTATATCGGGTTTCTCCTTGAATGCGGATACTCTGCTCGTTTTATCCTTGGTTTCGGGGATCACATATCCGTACTTCTCACTGGGATAAGTAGGCTCGATACCCATAAGAGACAGGTTCGCGTCCGTTTCTTTCACATGGTCGCTCAGGACAGACAATGTCCGGAAATAATCATCCTCAACATACGGATCGATCGGACATACTATCACAGGTTCATCTGCCTCCACGCCCTGAACATGATGAAGATATGAAGCTGCCAGAGCTATCGCCGGGAACGTGTCGCGCCTGCAGGGTTCCACGGATATGCCGACCTGTTCACCTATCTGATTGTGTATGGAAGAAACCTGGGATTTGGATGTGGCTATAGTGATCACCGCATCGGGATCTATCTCCTTCAGCTGCCTGTACATCCTCTGAACCATGGATTCATAACTGCCGTCTTCGCGGCGGAATATCTTGATAAACTGTTTGGAACGGATATCGTTTGAGAGAGGCCACAGGCGTTTGCCGGAGCCACCTGATAATAGAACTATGTTCATGTGTATCCCCTATCATGTAGTATACTCACAGATACCTAAATTCTACTAAATTTCGGGGATAAAAACAACCGCGCAGACTTGCGCGGTGGCTAAGACCTCTGCCCTCAGATACGGGGCAGACAGGACGCAATGATGACCGTGTCACCCTTAAGTTCCAGATCAAGACAACCCGAGGGGACTATGAAATGATCGCCCTTCTTAATGCTGCGGGCCGAACCAGGTACGTTTTTAACTGCGATCTCGCCGGATCCTTCCGTCACGCTCATCAGCATAAAGGATCTGTCAAAAGAAAGTGACAGCCTGTCATGACACCTGATGCGATAGACCTCATAATGCTCACATCCGACCAGACAAACCACATCATCTGCATAAGAATCATGTTTGATCATTTCCGATACGGCAGGAGCGGGCACAGAGATCACTTCCACGGAGTCCTTTGTATGAAGCGTGCGACGACACCCGTCAAATACCCTGTCATAATCATAGAGCCTGTAGGTTATATCCGAGTTCTGCTGCGTCTCAAGAAGAGTCACTCCTCTGCCTATCGCATGAACGGTTCCGGGCGGGATCTGCAGATAATCCCCGGGAACCACGTCGACAAATCTGATCAGTTCATCCCACCTGCCGGCATCGATCATGTCAGCCAGTTCATCCCGGGTTAAAGCATTATGACCCACAACCATCCTGCTGCCCGGTTCTGCATCCAGCACATACCAGCACTCTGACTTACCCAGAGATCCGTTCTCATGTGTCGATGCATATTCATCATCAGGATGTACCTGTATGCTCAGTTCATCTCCGGCGGTTATTATCTTAACCAGTAAAGGGAAGATGTCGTCTTCCGTTCCGCCTTCGGGAGATACCTCTCTGCCGAAGATCTCCGGATGCTCACTCCACAGTCTGCTGAGCGGCATTCCGGCGTACTCGCCGTCTTTCACCGAAGACTCATTGCGGGGATAAGCAGAGATTCCCCAGCACTCACCTATATCATCGCCGGGTTCTTCATATCCGTAGTCATCACGCAGCTTCGTGCAGCCCCAGATCTTGTGTTCAAACGCGGGACTTAAGAATATCAGTTTTTCAGTGTTATCAGTCTTGTTCATATTGTTTTCGCGATTATCACAGATTCAAAAAGGCAAACGGATCTGCCGGATCTGCGTTTATAAACATACTAAGCAATAGCTGTGCACGCATGGAGGTTATCTCTTCCTTCAATATGTGCCTAACCTTATCTGCGTCGGCCCACATCGGACGGATGAATTCCGTATCCTCCTGATATTCGGTAGACAGTTCTCCGCGAACAGTTCCGAACACATTGATCCCCACTTCATCGGTGATGCCCTGTGCGAGCATGTACGGTCTCATGAGCGGGCTGTCATGCACATCTGCAGGGGTAAAGATCATACCGGTCTCCTCACGGATCTCCCGCACTGCAGCTTCGGCCGGCGTCTCTCCTTCTTCTATCAGGCCCGCCGGGAGTTCATACAGATAACGGTCTGCCGGATAACGGTACTGATGGATCATCAGTATCCTGGATGGGTCATCCTCATCGATCGCATAGACCAGCACTCCCTCAGGTTCATATTCACCGGTCCTTATATGTATTCTATCCTCCGGACGTCTGCTTGCAAAATAATAACTGAAAGGAGCCCCGCTGGAGGCTATGGCATCCATTTCATACAGATTCAGATAGGGATTATCCGTCAGTCGTCGGATATCGGTATAATGATGAGTCTTCATGATCGTTACCCTGATACTATCACACCGGTAAGGTAGAAGTCTCCCTTATCATCGGGATGTGACTCTGTGATCTCGATCCTGACCGTATGCCTTGCGCATGCATCGCTCATATAAATATCCGTGATCGTAAGCATGTCGCCCCAGGTCTGGTCGAAGTTTGCATCAAGTATCACTGCTGTACTTTCATCACCATCCACAGTCACTCTGGCTTTCGGAGCCGGCAGATCGATCGTACGCTTAAACTGTACCGCTATGCATGCTCCTTCGACTTCATATTCCGCATAGCTGCCGGTATCCCTGGCAGAATAGCCGTATCTGAAGCAGTCCTTAACACCCCTCCTCGGAGTGATATCCAGCGTGAACCCCTGCATGCTCCTGATCACCTGATCGGAATTGCGATTATCATACTTGATACTGCGCTCATACCGATTGGATGTCAACGCGTCCGGCAGAGACCTGCCTGCAATGTCATGAGTATCGTCAGATTCTCCCGAACGCACTCTCTCAAGATATGTCGTGATCACACGAGCTACCATTTCATGTCCGATATCGTTCGGGTGAAGGTCATCCGGAGTTATCTCCTCTTTTTCGAAGCGTCCTGCCAGAATGGCTTCTAATATCGTGGGTCTCATACTGAGGGCCGGCAGGTCATAGTGTCGCGCCACCTCGCGATGTATTCGCACAGCGTTACCTCCCTCAGTATAAAACACGTTGTTCATGATGATGAGTGCGACTCCGTCCCCGGACTTCAGGATCTGACGGGTACACCCTTCAAATGTCTCCAGATAATGGTCATTAGCACCTTCATTAACTGCGAATTCCATCAATACGAAGTCGGGATGCGAAGAAAGAACATCTTCTGCAACACGCGCTGCTCCATACTCGGAATCAGTAGCTCCGATACCGGCATTCACATAGGTAATATGCGACTTCGGAAAGGTCCGTACAAACCAGTCATACACTCTGTATGCATAGCAGAGCTTATCATCCGTAGCAACGGACCCCTGTGTGATGCTTCCGCCCAGAAAAGCCACGGTAATATCCTCACCGGCTTCCGCCCGGGCGAATACCTGCCTGAGTGCAGATTCATCCCCCTCTTCCACGAGGCCCTTATGATAATCTATCTTATCCAGAACAGTCATCGTCTTCCTATCTCTGTGTCCGTCTCTCCGACCACACTGTGATCCTTGATATAGTCAATGATTTCGTCCATGTTACAGAAGGCCACGCCTACCACGCTGTCTGCTGCACCGTAATACAGTGCGATACGGTTAGTCTCTGAATCATGGATCGTAGCACAGGGGAATACTACATTCGGTACGAACCCCCGCTCCTCATACTCTGCCTCCGGCGTAAGTAGGAAGTTCTCACAGCGATACCTGACAACAGACGGCTGATCCGTATCGAGGATCGCACCTCCGATCGAATAAACGAATCCGTTACATGTAGTAGCCACACCGTGATAGAACAGAAGCCATCCCTCACTGGTCTCGATGGGAGCAGCTCCTCCGCCGATCTTGACGGATTCCCACCATTCGCTTCCTCTGCTCATCACGTGGCGGTGCTTTCCCCAGTATGTCATGTCCGGGCTCTCGCTTAAGAAGATATCTCCGAAAGGAGTATGTCCCGAATCCGACGGACGGCTGAGCATCACGAAGTTGCCGTTTATCTTACGGGGAAACAGGACCGCATTTCTGTTGAACGGGATAAAAGGATTCTCGATACGGGTAAACGTCTTGAAATCCTGAGTCTTTGCCACGCCGATAGCTGCTCCGTAGAAATCTCCGCACCAGATGATATAGTAGGTGTCCTCCACCTTTACCAGTCTCGGATCATATGCATATACGGGCATAAAAGACTTGCCGTCTTCATCCACAAAAGGAACCCTCTCGGAATCAAAAGTCCAGTGAAGAGCATCATCGCTGTGTCCCAGATATACATAAGGGATACCGTTGTTCTGCTCCCCGCGGAACACTCCGATGAACCCGTCCCCATAAGGCATGACCGCCGAATTGAATATACGGGCTACTCCCTCAACCGGGTTTCTGTCTACAACCGGATTATCCGTATATCTCCAAATAGGGGCTCCGGTAATGCCTTCAGGTCTGTCCTGCCAGGGAATGTTGGGTACCGCAGGTGCTATCATCTTATATTTGTTGGACATCGGTCTCCCTCCGTTTGATCTTCGGCCGGTATTACCGGGTCGAAGCGTATCTTACTTTAATAATTCCAGATTCCCGTCTATCAGCTCTATTCTCTGCTTCACGCAGTCCACGCTGCGCATCGCATCCGACGGAGTATTAAATACATAATCCAAAAGCTTGTCTATGGTCGTGGTTGCCACATGCATCCTCGTATCACTCGATGCATAATAGATGAACACCTCATTACGCTCATTAACTATGGCACCGTTGGTGAATACCACATTGCTGACATCTCCGACTCTCTCATCCCCTCTGGGGCCTATGAGCAATCCGCCGGGCTCTGCGATCACACGTCCGGGATCATCGAGCGCGGTTGCAAACGCATATATGACATAACGAAGGCCTGCAGCGGTATTACGCACACCATGTGCAATATGTATCCATCCGCGGTCCGTTTTGATCGGGGTGGCTCCGGCTCCGTTCTTGGACTCCGTGATCGTGTGATATCTGCGGATACTGGTCATGCGCTCCTCATCAATGACCGCATGCTCTATCGACTCTGACAGGCCGAACCCGATACCGCCTCCGCTGCCGGTCTCTATGAAATCATCCATCGGTCTGGTATAAAAAGCATATTTACCGTCAACAAATTCCGGATGCAGGCACACATTCCTCTGCTGGGGGCTTCTGAGAGTCTTCAGGTTATCGAGTCTTTCCCAGCTTATCAGATCCTTCGTCCTGACTATTCCGGCCGCGGCAACTGCTGCCGACAGATCATTTACAGAGGTATCCTTACTCTCCGAGCAGAAGACTCCGTATATATATCCATCCTCATGTTTTGTCAGACGCATGTCATAGACATTGGTCTCCTCGGGACAGGTGTCCGGCAGAAGTATCGGCCGGTCCATGAACCGGAAGTTGTCTATACCATTGTCAGATACGGCAACTCCAAAGAATGACTTGCGGTCGTTCCCCTCTATTCTGGCCACCAGATAGTACCTGCCATCCATATATATAGCGCCGGAGTTCATGACCGCATTGATCCCGAGCCTCTCCATAAAGAAGGGATTGGTCTCCTTATTCAGGTCATATTTCCAGGTAAGCGGTACGTGTTCTCTGGTGAGAACGGGATACTCATATCTGTCATATATACCGTTATAGAAACCGCTTTTCTTATTCTTCCTGGTCAGGAGAACCTCCTGCTCTTTCGCAAGTTCATAATACTTCTCGTGGATCATTCCTTTTCTCCCCTTTTCATAACCTCTATACACATACGACCGTTGTGATACGGGCACTTCCAGGGTTCGACTATCGGTCTGCCCTGTTCGGGTTCACCCTGCGGATCAACGTGCATATACCACTCTCTGCATCTGGGATCGATCACATGATCACGGATGAATTCCCATTCGGATTCGGCAGCTTCCAGGTACTCGGTATGCACCGGATCATGCTGGTATCCGTTCAGGAATCCTATGACAGCTTCTGCCTGTACCCACCACACTCTCTTACTGTCGACAACTCCGCACTCACATTCATTTGCCAGTGAGTGTCCGTCAAATGCGACCTTATAGATATTAGCACACAGATCGGCAGTGACCGGTGTGAGCTTTTTTATGTATTCCGGATCGTCCAGAACCTCCACTCCTCTGTCTATGAGCCAGGCAGTCTCTATGTCATGACCGTAGCTGTGAAGATCTATGAGAGTCTTGTACTGTGCATCAAAAAAAACTTCCTGTCTGTGGAGTTCAGGATTGTATATTTTGTCCGCAAAGGTATCAAGGATCCATTTAAGCCTTTCGCCGACTTTATCGTTGTGTCCGACACGGTACAGCTCGGAATAAGCCTCAAATACATGCAGGAGAGTATTCATGGTCCTGTCAGCCATCACACCGTTCTCGGAAAGCTTCTCATTTGATTCCGGACGGAAGTCTCTGGTAAATGCTTCGAGATATCCCTCCTCGTCACGACACTTCTCTTCGATCAGGTCATACAGATCGTATGCGAGATTGAGCGCATCTGAATCATGGCTGACTGCGTAGTATGAGCTCAGAGCATAAATCGCAAATGCCTGATTATAGGTGTGCTTGGTAGTGTCTGCAGGGGTTCCGTCATAGTTAAGAGACCAGTATACTCCGCCGTATTCGGGATCCACGCAGTGATCTCTTAAGAATTCATATCCGTGTCTGGCCTCGGCAAGCAGCGTATCATCCGCCGTCACATCATATGCATTCGCAAAAAACCATGTGATCCTGTTATTGAGTATGCAGCCCTTGACTGCCCTCTCATCGATGTCCAGATCGTAGCTGACATAGCCGTAGTATCCGCCGTATTCGTCATCCCGGAGTTTCTTCCAGAACGGGATTATGTCGTAGACCAGATGATGTTCGATCTCATTTTTGTACTTGAACATGATTTCTTCCCTCAGCCTTTAACTGCACCCTGAGTCAGACCGCTGTATATCTGCTTCTGACAGGTGATGAACACGATCAGTGCAGGCAGCAGTGATATGATCACACCCGCACATATCAGATTATACTTGCTTCCGAGCGGTCCTACAAATGTATACAGTGAAGTTGCGACAGTATTGACTCTCGTTTTATCCTGCAGATACAGATTTGCGCAGTAATACTCATTATATGTACCCACGCCTTTCAGTATACACGAGGTCACGATCGCCGGCTTTAAAAGCGGAAGAAGGATCTTATAAAAGATCGTGAAATAATTCGCTCCGTCTACGATCGCCGATTCATCCAGCGAATAATCTATGTTCTCAAAGAACTGTATGTAGATGTATATCGATATGATGTCCGTACCGCACATCAATATGATATATCCGAACATCGAGTTAATGAAGTGCAGCTTATACATGATCTCATATAATGCTACCTGCATCGCTACACCGGGCAGCTGGGATGCAAAAAGGAAAAGGTTGCGGATCAGTCCGTTACCGAAGAACTTAAACCGGTCCAGGACATAAGCCAGCTGAGTGCCTATAAATGTCGAGATGATCAGCACACATACCAGGATTATCGCAGAGTTGATAAATCCGCGGCCCATATTGGCCTTATCAAAGGCTTTGATATAATTCTCAAAGTTAAACCAGCTCTCGGGCAGTGTCATGACATTGGTATTCTGATATTCAGTATCAGTCTTAAACGCCGTGATGACACAGCTTACTACGGGGAGAACCGCAACAAAACTGAAGAAAAGCAGAGATACATACTGTATTACCATCCATATGATCTTGCCTGCGATAGCCTGCCTATTGGTCTTTTTCATACGGCTGCACCTCCTCTTCTTCCTGAGATACGTGCCAGCTGCTTCTCCCGTTTTATCGCTGCTCTGGGATCCTCATCCTCACCGCTCTTGAATATGTATTTAAAGAACAGTTTCTGCAAACCGGTCACTATCAGAATTATGATCAGAAGCACGATCGCCATCGCACTTGCAAGTCCGACCTTCTGCTGCGTATGCGCTATCTCGTGCATGACCACGAAGTACGTACCCGTGCCGTTTGCACCATCCGTGATAACGTAGGGAGGCTCAAATGCTGACAGAGATCCGGTTATGGACAGGATCACATTGAGCGTGATGATCGTCTTGATGCTGGGCATTATGATGTATTTAAACTGCTGGAACCTGTTAGCTCCGTCCAGAGTGGCTGCCTCATACAGTTCAGCATCCACGGACATGATCGCACCGATGAACAGCACCATATTCTGTCCGAAATACCTCCAGACCGATGTGCCCACCAGTGAGAAGTTATTGATCTTCTGATCTCTGAGCCAGTAAGGCAGGTTATCGAGCTGAAATCCGCACCACTGCAGAACGGTGTCAAATACAAAACCTCTGGTATAGAAAAACTTGAATATAAAACCGATGGCTATACCGTTTATCAGAAAGGGGAAGAACATAAAGCCCTTAAACAGGTTTCCACCCCTGACCTTGAAGCTCAGTATCGTAGCCAGATAGAGCGCTATGACCAGCTGGACCACTGATCCGAGCATATAGTACAGCGAGAGCTTGAGCGCGCCGAAGCAGTCCTTACGAGAGAATACCTTGGCATAATTCTTCAGTCCCACAAACTTGCGGGCACCGATATACTTCATGTTATAGAAAGAGAATCCGAACATCTGGCCGAACGGAAGATAAGTGAACACAAACAGCAGTACCAGGGGCACTATCATAAATGCTGTCATCACCAATACCTTCTGCCCGTCACGGCTTCTTAACCAGTCAGGGAAAGATCTTCTTTTTTTCATGGTCATTTTTCGCCTCCGAGAAAACGAGCCGGGGAGAGATAGCTCTCCTCGGCTCTTCTCATCACTATATCAATCCATTATTCGGATTTCAGATATACTCAGGATCAGTACAGAACATCGATACCGAGCTCGTCCTGAGCGTCCTGCCATGCGCTGTTCCAGTCATCCATGATGTCTGCAAACTCCTCTGAACCGGTAGCGCCTGCTTCGACTATTCTCTGAACCTTGTCATTGCCGCCTGCGTTGATCGACAGCTCAGACTCTGCGTTCATCTCGTTGAGGAAATCCTCCTCACCTGCAAGAGCGGGCTCATCCGACAATACGGAGCATCCGTCAAATGCTGCATACATATCGGGAGTCTTGCCGCCCTTAACTACAGGATATCCACCCTCGTTGAAGCACCAATCGGACTTCTCTGTCATCCACTTAACAAAGATCAGGGATGCAAGCTTGTTCTCATCAGATGCGTTGGCATTGATACCGTAGCAGTAATCGCCGCCTGCCAGTACATACTGGGTTCCGCCTACAGTGATCGGGAAAGGCATATATCCTACATCCTCAGGAGTATCGCCTGCTTCGCACATCTGAGCATATGCCCATGATCCGAGTACCATCGTAGCTACTTCACCGCGGTTCATCATGCCCTTGCAGCTCTCCCAATCGGTAGTGGTATAGTCATCTTCGATCAGGCCCTGTGCGCATGCATCATAGAGGATACGGTATACATTGTATGCGCCTGTATCATCGCCGGGATCCGCAAAAGGCTCTGCGGTATGAACAAGTTTCTGGTTCATATAGGTGTTGTCACCATTTGATACGCATCCTATGTAGGCATCCCATGCACCCATGGTCCAGCCTGCTGCATAATTGGTATACAGCGGGATCGCATCCGTATTATCCTTTACGAGCTGCAGGTCAGCCAGGAAATCGGTAGGAGTGGTAGGCAGTTCGGTGATACCGGCTTCGTTGAAGATCCTCTTGTTATAGAGGAGGCCCTGTGCGTTTGCCATGTAGGGAATACCATAGCTTAATCCGTTGTATTCCCACTGATTGGCGAAGTTCAGCTGTGCTGACAGATTATCAAGCGTGTCGAGGGGCATGAAATATGTCTCAAGCTGGTTCTTGTCGATAGCGGGGATGAACATGATGTCGCCCCAGTCACCGGTAGACAGTCTCAGAAGCGCATCCTCTGCATAATCGGTAACTGCTTCCATCTCTACAGTGATGTTAGGGAATGTCTTGTTGAACTCTGCAACCATGGCATCCATTGTACCGTCCTCTGCACGGTCGGTCTTATGATGGATGAACTTGATGGTCGCTGCAGTGTCTGTGTAATCCTCAAGATTGAGTGAAGTATAGGACAGATCACCGGCTGCCTGTGCAGCGTCGGCCTCCTCTGTTGCTGCCTCTGTGGTGTCTGCGGCTGCCTCGGCTGTATCATCAGCCGTATCCTCTGCTGCAGTATCAGCTGCAGGAGCAGGAGCCTCTGCGGTATTACCGCAGGCAGTCAGTCCGAGAAGCATTGTTGCGCTGAGCATGAGCGCCATGACTTTTTTTGCTTTCATTGTTTTCCTCCCTTTTGATTGAGATTTTTGCTATCCGTTAGCCGCTTTAGCTAAAGGTTGTTCTTTTGAACTTAATTTTAAGTTAACGAATCATAATAATTTAGTCAAGGTTTTTGTGCCTTTTTACTCTGATTTTACCTTTTTACTACAAATTTAAGCCTGATTTTAGTCAAAAAGCACAAAAAATACCCACATCTGATTGAATCAGAGCAATCAGGTGTGGGTTAAATTTAGCTAAACGATTTAAATTAGGTTATTTTTTCTTTTTAGCCTGTCTGAGAATTCTGTCTACCACCTTCGTCCAAAGGCCTGTATCTGATCTCACGAACGCTCTCTTTCTCGACAACACGTCCTCCGACGATAAATGTTCCCTGTTTATAGCTCTCACCGGCTATCTTGTGTGTGATCATGGATACCGCCCTCTTGGCCATCTCCTTCATATCAACGTCATATGATGTAATGCGCACATCACATATTCCGGGAGGAAGGAAGTTATCATATGCTGCCACAGATATGTCCCTGGGGACTTTAAACCCGGCTTGTTCAAGCTTATTGATCAGCAGGCCGGCGGTCTGATCCGAGTTGCAGAAGAATGCGGTGGGCATCTCCTCGGGAAGAACGATGTATTTCTCTGCATCCAGGATTTTGATCTCACGACTCCTGTCATCTATCACCCAGTCCTCACGATACTCTATATGATTGTTTCCGAGAGCTTTGCGGTAGCCCATATACCTGTCGGTTATCGAAGTAGTAGCTCCAACCGTTCCGACATACGCTATTGAAGTATGGCCTTTGCTTATCAGGTAATTGGTCATCCTGTATCCGCCGAAAAAGCTGTCACTGATCACGGAATCAAGTGTCTCATCCCGGGTGTAGAAGTCCATTCCGACCATCGGTATGCCGGAGGATTCTATCATGGTCAGATACTCATCAGACAGTCTTCCTATCACTACGATACCGTCCACACGTCGTTCGGTGATCATCATGGGTACGCGAACCTCTGTCTCCTGCTCGCGGCTTACGAGCTCGAGCAGACAGAAACACCCCTTGCTGCCTGCGCGCGTAGCAAACTGCTGATACATCTGAGAGTAGAAGCTTTCGTATTTTCCCAGATAATAATCCGCTATCAATACGCCGAGGTTATAGCCCCGGTTCTTTCGGGCTTCCTCCATTTCTCTGCGGTATGCACCGGGCTGCTTGTATCCCATTTCATCCGCAACTGCCTGTATGCGTACGCGCATGGTCTCGCTAACACCCTTCTGACCGGACAGTGCTTTTGATACCGTGACTATGCTTACGCCGACGCGCTGCGCTATATCTGCCAGTTTCACCGCTTTGGCCATATTTCTGATCCCCTCCGTTTTCACAAAAAGAAGATTAAATTTAACTTATCTGAACTGATGATAAGCCAACTTTAATCTTCTGTAAATCTTTTTAACCTATATCCGTCCTTTGCCTCGAAAGGATCAGAGGCTGACATCCACGCTTACTGCCGGCGCAGATAATGTGGGCAGGCCAAGCCCCGCCAGTCCCTGAGCTATTGAAACGCTCCCGGAAGGAACTCCCATCCCCGGTATCCCGGATTGTCCCGAAGCTCCGGCTATCGGCGAACCGCTGTGTTTTTCTTTTTCATACTTATCAAACAGATACTTCAGATAGTCAGCATCTGCTTTGGCGATATCCTTGGATTCTTCGGTACGGTGCTTTATTTTCAGGAGTTTCAGATCCTCTTCACTCATATTCGGATCTACACATAAGACGGAATCAGCAAGTTCATCCAGCCCGCTCTCTTCAAGCATCTCGGACATTTCCTCTGACAGTTCGGACATCAGCTCTTCGGTCAGAGATGCCTCTTTCATCTGCTCAACCTCTCTCTGCTCGATCAGCTCGGCCTGCATGATATCAGACTGCTCCCGGTATTCAGGCTCTTCTTCGGTGCTGTATGCTGTCTCAACGGCTGCTGCTTCGGGATCCTCGGCAGCCTCTTCATTTTTCTTATCCTCGATCTCTTCCATCTGAGCGGGAACGGAGTTACCGGTCCTCTCGACCATCTCCTCCTGCCGTAAGTGAGCGACTTTCTTTTTTGCCACCCGCTCCATGGATTTGGCATGGTCCAGAGCTGCCTGGATATCTTCTTCATCATACTGGCCGGACCTTGACAGCCGCTTAAGCCTCATGACCTCACGCTTGGCTTTGGACGCCACCATGCTTGCATTGGTGGATTTCTTACACCTGACTAACTGGCCGGAGATCGCTCTGTAGTTATACTGAACTTTCTTTTTTTCGAGGGAAGTCTGTTTATCCTTGGATCGCTGCGTCTTAAGCTGACGGCTGTAGTCCTGCGCCTGGGAGATTATCCGGTTGCCGGATTCTGCCTGTGCCTGCTGCCGTTCTCTGGACTCTCTTTCACGCATGGACATAACTCCGGAATCACTCCCGGAGTTACCTGCGGAACCTGTATACGAATTGAATTTATGCGGATTATAAGCCTGAAAAGGGCTGTTATGTATGATCGCGAGATTCATTTACGCCTCCTTGCGTCTGAAACCAAAATCCTTTTTGGATAAATCCCCTTATCTGTTTTATCGGCCTTATATACCGGATTCTTTACTTCGGATCAAAAATGATCACTGATTCTTAGCTTAACTATCCTGGGATATAATCGTTTCTCCTGTAAGCAAATCGTAAGTCACTCCGTACTTTCTGGCAATGTCTTCGGCAAAGGACATACCTTCGGGCGGAGCGACAGCGATCTTAAACGATCTGTTCCCGCCATCCGAGCGGACTATAAGAGACTGCGCATTGGCTTTAACTCCCAGTGCCCCCGTACCGTCCGCCTCTGCATTGATCTCATCTATGTCGCGGGCCAGTTTGTGCATATGCGTATTATAAATAGTCCGGGCACCCTTGGAAAGGATTGCCTTAACCGCATCCCGGGCGATGAAGTATCCCTCTTCGAAAGATGTCGTGGAAAAAGTCTCGTTTAACAATATCAGACTGTTGCCGGTTGCTTCTTCATAGAGTTCTCTGAAACGTTTGCACTCCTCACCCAGACGCCCCAGGTCCATGGTCTGGTCCTCGTCTGCCGGGAAATGAGTAAAAATGCGATCCACAGGCCTGTACTTAAATGTAGTGCCGGACACATATATACCGCCCTGTGCAAAAACATATAAAAGCCCGACTGCCACAGTAATAGTAGTCTTTCCGCCGCGGTTGGCTCCGGTCAGTATATATACACAATGATCCTCATCAAACGCGAGATCATTACGGACAATATCCAGCTTATCCTGCAGGTGTGCGAGTGCAAGAAGCGGGTTATAGATTCCGTGAGCTTCCATATAGACACGGTCCGGTCCGTCCGTTGCCTGCGGCTTGCGGAAGAGATAACCGGCCTCCTGCATCCGCTCTACGTATTCAGCCCACCGGATATAGTACATGAACTCCGGGATAAGATCCGTGATATCCGTGATCGTAAGATTGACATATTTACTCAGCGTACCTTTAAGCTTACGAACAGTCAGGAAGAGCATATGGTTCACTACGCGGTCCATATATCTCGTCACGTCGGTAGTACTGTCGGCTACGGGTATCGAGGCTACGGTCATCAGGCCCAGCATGCCGGATGTAGCTGCCCTCATTCTTCCGAGACGGTCGACAGATGCCATCATATCCGCGCGGTTTGCATTAAATGGCTGGTATTTGTAGTTTTCATCCCAGTCATTCCCATCCTTTACGCCGCCTTTGGACGCCGCAATGGCATCGTTGAATCCTCCGATCACATTCGACTTGGTGAATCTCTTATTATTGATCGATATCAACCCGATGCTCTCTGCTTCAAATCTGTCGTTTAAGTTAACCCCGAGTGTTACGCTCTTTAAGTCGGTAGTAGATGCCTTGAGCTTGGATATATCATCCTTCAGCTCGGCAAAGGCATTATCCGAGTATATCGCATCTATATGCTCTCGAAGATTGTTAAGTCCCTCGGACTTAACCTCCGCATCGGTCAGACAGTCATGAATAGCTTCTACGCAGGCTATATAATCCCTGATATCCTCGAGCCTGTGCATCAGTTCCCACGCCGATGCAGTGGCACTCTCATCATGATCCCTTTTAAATCCGCCGTAATCTCTGAGAAAGTTGATCTTATCCAGTATCTTGATTATCTTCTCTCTTAATTCAGGGTGTTCCAGAATATCCTCAAAGACATCTGCTCTGTATACCGCCACGCGGGGATCGGGAGTCAGATTGGACAGCACACGCAGGCAGTATGTCCTCTCTGCCTCTATCGGAGTCAATTCGTTTATTATCGTATCAAGCCCCAGATTGTGTATCGTATCATGTCCCAGCGACTGATACGCCGGCTCATTCGCTCTGGTATTGGCGAAATCACCGGGCTTCTCCTGATACGGATATATCAGACTTATCTTACTCATTTGCCCTGCTCTTTCACTATCTTAACTATACGGCTGGTGCCCAGACGTGATGCTCCGAGCTCCATAAACCGTTCTGCATCCTCAAGTGTAGCTATACCGCCTGCTGCCTTGATCTTCACGTTTGATCCAATATGGTCTGCCATGAGCTTTACATCATCAAATGTTGCTCCGCCTGTTGAGAATCCCGTAGAGGTTTTGATGTAATCTGCCCCGGACTCGGTCACGATCTCGCACATCCTGATCTTTTCTTCTTCAGTAAGCAGACATGTCTCTATGATCACCTTAAGTATACGACCGGCACATGCCGCCTTGATCTGCCTGATCTCATCAAGCACATAGTCGGCATCCCCGCCCTTTAGTCTGCCTATATTAATGACCATATCTATCTCATCGGCACCGTCGGCGATCGCATCCTTTGTCTCATAGACTTTGGTCGCGGTGGTCATGTTCCCGTTCGGAAAACCGATGACCGTACATATAGCAAGTCCGTCGCCTGCATACTCTCGTGCGGGACGAACATAGCAGGGAGGGATGCAGACAGAAGCGGTGTGGTACTTCATTGCATCATCCAGTATCTGTCGTATATCCTCCCACGTTGATTCCTGCTTAAGCAGTGTATGATCACAGACGGCAAGTATCTTATCAATATCCATAACAGTTCTCCTTTGTAATCAAAAAGGCTGTCCGGTGGGACAGCCTTATATAACTAACCGCTTGGGACTATAAGGTAAGTCCTTCGTATTTGATCAGGTTGAAAAACAGGAAAGTCTTAAGATATAAACGCACTTCTTCGGCGATGTGCATGTGATACGGCGGAAAGATCAGTCTGCCTACGGGTGCGGTCTCGGCGCGATATCCCTTTTTCATATTGAGCAGCCTGTCGGCATGCTTGTCTGATATGAACCTGAGGTACATCTCCGTCACATCCAGATCACTGTTATTGCTTGATGCGATATCCACAAGGATGCATTCCCTGCCACGGCGCTTCATATATTCGATAAGTTCATCGCTGTAGTAAATAGTCATCAGTCTTCGAAAGGCTGGAGATCCTCTACCTCGAGGGTGGAAAGTATCCCTTTGTCGGAATCAACATTTTCCAGATTAACTACACGGCATGCGTGATTCGATATGGCATGTTCCATGAAGTTGCGGACATCTCTGGCATTTGCAAAATTATCCGGCTTATTTGCCACACGTTCCTCTATCATCTTGCGTGCCTTCTTCTCGGCTGCCTTGGAGAGCACATATTCCTGCTTCTCCAGATTCTTATGGAGGATATCCATCAGTTCATCAGCCGTGTAATCCTCGAAGAATATAAAGTTGGAGAATCTGGACTTAAGACCGGGGTTGGAATTAAGGAACTGATCCATCAGGTCAGTGTAGCCGGCCACGATGACAATAAGCTCATCACGGTGATCCTCCATTGACTTTAGCAGCGTATCAACCGCCTCCTGACCGAAGTCACCTTCACCCTTTCCTACCGTGAGTGTGTATGCTTCATCGATAAACAGGATCCCGCCGAGCGCTTCATCTACTACTTCCTGTACACGTGTTGCAGTCTGACCGATAAAGCCCTTGACCAGACCTCCTCTGTCAACTTCGACCAGCTGGCCCTTCGAGAGAACTCCGAGGTACTTATATATCTCAGCCAGCATTCTGGCTACTGTAGTCTTGCCTGTGCCCGGATTACCGGAAAATACCATATGCTTGGAGACATCGGAACACTTAAGGCCCTGCTCCTGACGCATCTTCTGTACACGCATGAGATTGACCAGAGAGTTGACCTGATGCTTAACCCCGCTCAATCCCGTGAGCCCGTTAAACTCAGACAGGAGTTCCTCAAGTCTGGCCGCCTTCTCCTCCTTGGATTCAGCTGTCTCCTCCATGGCAGGCTCTATGGGACGGTATATCTTCTGATCTCCTGCATACCATATACCATAGCTCTTGATGAACTTCTCCATCCGCTCTATGTATTCGGTATAACAGGAAACCTCAAGTTCATCGGCTTCTTCTTTATGTACTGCGAGTATCGTCTGGCCGAACAGCTTGAATGTGTCATAAAAGACCATGGCCTTCTGTCCGCGATACGGATCGGGGCTTATCTTATGAGCCGCATCTGCCAGCACAGGATATTTGAGAACGGAAGGGATCTTCTCTCCGAAACGGCCTGCAACCACTTCCTTGCGTCTCATTTGAGCCAGTTCTTCAATGGTGCTCTCTATACCGAGTGATTCCTGGATAACACTGACCTCTCTCTCATCCATATCCCCGTCGGCATCCGCGAGATAAACTGCAAACTTGAGCAGTTCAAAATGCAGCATCTCCTTGAGAGTCATCTTCTCCGCCGCAACATTACCCACATTCGCCGCCTGTAAGAGCGCCGATATCTCATCTGCTGTGGTTATATATTCCTGAAGGCCTAACTGTTTCATGTCCCGATGTAGAGTTTCCCTTCTTATAGTGTCTTAACAAATTCGCGTATTCTGCTCATCGCCTTCTTCAGGCTCTCGATGGAATATGCATATGATATGCGCAGGAAGCCTTCCCCGCAGTCACCGAAAGCGGTTCCGGGGACTACCGCCAGTTTCTGCTCTCTGAGCAGTCTGGTCGCAAATTCATCAGATGTCATGCCGAATCTCTGAATGGAAGGAAATACATAGAATGCGCCAAACGGTTCAAAGCAATCCATTCCGATCTCCCTGAACTCATGAACCAGATATCTGCGCCTCTGGTCGTATGCACGGCGCATCTCTTCCACATCTTTATCACCGTTTTTGAGCGCTTCCACAGCAGCGTACTGGCTGGTGGTAGGCGCACACATTATGGCAAACTGATGTATCTTGGTCATCTGCTCAATGATCGCAGCAGGTCCGCATACGTAACCAAGTCTCCATCCGGTCATGGCATATGCCTTGGAGAACCCGTTGATCAGCAGTGTTCTCTCCTGCATTCCCGGTATCTGTGCGATGGATACGTGCTTATCCTTATAAGTAAGTTCCGCATATATCTCGTCGGACATTACGATCAGATCATGTTCTATGATCACTTTGGCGATGGCCTCAAGGTCCTTCCTCTCCATGATCGCACCCGTAGGATTATTCGGAAAAGGTAATATCACCAGCTTGGTCTTCGGTGTAATGGCCTCCTCAAGTTCCCCGGCAGTTAAACGAAACTCATTCTCAGCCTTAAGATTGACTATGACAGGCTTGGCACCCGTAAGTAGTGCACAGGGCTCATATGATACATAACAGGGCTGGGGAATGATGACTTCGTCACCGGGATTTATCAGCGCACGCAGACCTATATCGATGGCTTCTGAGCCTCCGACAGTGATCAGTGTCTGCTTTCTGGGATCATATTGCAGATCAAACCGGCGCTTTAAGTAATTGCAGATCTCCGTTCTGAGCTCTATCAATCCGGAGTTGGATGTATAGAAGGTTCTTCCCTTTTCAAGGGAATAGATACCCTCGTCACGGATATGCCAGGGCGTATCAAAATCCGGTTCACCCACGCCGAGAGATATGACGTCAGGATCATTCATCTCCGTAACTATATCGAAGAACTTACGGATACCTGACGGCTTGATATTGACGATAGTATCGGACAGCTGATTCCTCAAGGTGACACCTTCTCTCTGCCGTCCTCAGTCCTTGTATTCATAATGGTCCCGTGATCCTTGTATCTCTTCAATATGAAATGAGTTGCCGTAGAGATAACGGTATCAAGCGTGGACAGTTTTTCGGATACGAACTGAGCTACTTCCTTTAATGATTTGCCTTCGAGTGAAACCAGCAGATCATAGCCTCCCGAGATCAGATATACGCTGGTCACTTCGGGGTAGTTATATATCCTCTCCGCTATGCGGTCAAATCCTTCTTCCCTCTGAGGGGTTACCCTTACTTCTATCAGCGCGGAAACCTTATCGATAGATGTCTTATCCCAGTCTATCATGGTGTGATATCCGCAGATGATCCCCTCTTTTTCCATATCTTCGAGCGCATTTGCCACTTCAACTTCGGTCACTCCGAGTCTTATGGCCAGTTCATTCAGATCAATGCGGCTGTTCTTCTCTATGGTGGTCAGTATTGCTCCGCGTATGTTATCCATTCCTTACCCCCTTGATATTTATCCGTTTCGGGTTTAAAGCCGGGAGGCACTTCATCAGGGCCTCTCCAGAAATCTTTCATTCTCTCCGTTTATGATTACACGCTTGCGTTCACTCGTCAAGCACCCAATATCCGCAGCGGGAATGTCCGCTCGGTCCAGTTCTTCGATCAGATCACCGGGAGTATCCGTTACCAGCAGCAAGCATCCGTTGCTCTCTGTCTTATACGGATTGATATCCAGCAGATTGCATACTTCTATGGTCTCCTGAAGTATCGGTATGTCCTTGTGACGGACTTCCATTCCGCACCCCGTCTTCTCGCCCAGATTCCACAGAGCGGCATATATACCGCCATCACCCGCACACACGATCAAGGACTCTTCCGCTCCGGCAGGCAGCGCATGACAGGCGATGTCTTTGACAGCCTTCATTTCCCGCTCATCCGAAACCGGTATATTCATTATCCTGTCCAGATATGAGGGACTGAACCGGCTGTTAAGGAGTTCCCGTTCGGACATGGCTTTTTTAACAGTCACCTCCGCTCCGGCAAATCCGGTCATGATGATGTGCGCTCCATATAAAAAGGTACAGTCTGTTGTACGGACTGTACCTTTGGCATTGTTTGTGATTGATGCTTCGGTTTTCATCCTCTCTCTGCGGTTATTCACCCTCGGCAGGGGCAGGGTTAAGCATGGCCGCTGCCTGAGCGGCCGCTGCTGCGGCAGTATCTGCGCTTCCGGATGCGGCTGCCTCCATGAGCATATTGTATATGTCCGCATTGTCGGTCGCCACACCTATCGTTATGCTTCTGGGTGACATTTTATATGTGCTGGAATTCACTTCGTCACGGCTTACCAGTTCACCGTTTTCATAGGTATTTCTCCATAATCTGGCCTTATATCCTATGTGCGCGGACTGGATTCCCGAACTGTATCCTGCCCCTTCGGAAGCACTGGTATATACCATATCGCTCTCGGGGACAGTTGTCTCTAACACCTCACTCTCATAGGTGACCTTGTGAGATGAGGGTCTTGATTCTACGCCGTAAATGGTAAATGTGATCTGTTTTTCTGAATTCGTATGACCGTCTATATATATGGGATAATCGGTATTGTTGACAAAACGGAAGTTCTTACCGGATGATTCCGCTATCGCTGCATCCATACTGGGCTTCACATATCCGATGATCATTGAATGACAGTGTCTCTCCGATACCTCAAGTTCGGACAGAAGAACTGCGTTGTACAGAGTCGTGGATACCTGGCAGATACCTCCTCCCAGACTGTCTACTACCTGTCCGTTCAGATACGATCCGGCCATGAAGTAGCCGTTAGCTTCAGAGAAAGGAGTGATCGTGTCCAGTGTGGAGAATTCCTCTCCGGGATAAAGCGTTGTCCCGTTGATCAATCCGCAGGCATTCGCAATATTGGCCGATCTTGAAGATCCGGATGTGGAATAGCTGGTAGTAAATGTTCCGAGTACATCCGTAACCTTTGACAGGTCCTCATAACTTCCGAGCGGCTCCAGTGTATCTACCTCCATATTATAAGTATACGGAGTTCCGTCCCATTCTCCGGTCAGATACTTTGTGATTCCCTCTATAGCCGCGGTCTGGTTAATGGCTCTGCCGGCAGTCCCGTCAGTAATACTGAATCCACCGTCTGCTCTCGTAAGGGAGGCATTGACAGCCTCACGATCGTACTCCTGGGCGCAGGATGATATGATCTCAGACAGAAGAGTATTATCAACGGAATACTCAAGGTCATATACTTTGGGCTGTCTGGCCAGATCCGTAAGCTGCATATAGCGTGATACTATGTCGCCCGACTTACCCAGCGCTACAGCCTCATCTATGACTGACTCATTAACCCACTTAAAACCTATGTCCGTACCGGTAAAAGTATATGAGTAATCTGCCCCGTCTGTCACGGTTATCGTGGATGCGTCCCATTGAGCCACTCTGGCCCTGACGAGCTTGACGGCCTCGTCTCTGGAACAACCCGATATATCTATATCATCAACAAAAACACCGGCCTCGATTCCCGAACCCGGCGCTGCATAGGCGTTGATGGGGGCGCAAACAGCCACAGTGACAGCTGTTACTGCAGATCCCAATAAACCAATCATCAGCTTGTGTATATTTCGCATCACATGCTCCAAAATATGCTATGATAAACCACAGGATCAAACCCGATCCCTAATGTATCAGAGTGATTATAGTCGGAATCACCATCATCAGTATCAGGATTATGGCTATGATGGATACGATTACCTGTCTACGTCGTTTTTTTCCGCTGTTACTCTGCATTCTAACCCCCTGAATATCTTACTTTCAGAAAGGATTATAGATGAACCTGATAGTTTTGGCAAGCGCTCTCATAATCAGTCTAATCGTCTTTCTGGCAACCCGCGTCACAAAAAACACATATGCTCAAAAGGAAGCGGATTTCTGGGAAAAAGAACGTGCTGCCAATTCCGTAAGGCGTAAGCCCCTGGATGATCTGAAATACCTGACTATCCCTCTGGATTCCCTGCCGGTATCCCTTCACACCGATAATGATATCATACGCTCCTGCATTGATACCATAGGCGAACTATCCAAGTCTCCGGTTGTCAACCTGACCGGTATCAGTAATACTGACCTAAAACTGAAATACGGAGCACCCAATATCAATCTTCTCAGCCTCTACGATCAGAGATATACGCTGCTTGCTTCGACACTTCAGAAATGGGCGGATGCTCTTATGGAACTGAACGAAACGGATGCCGCCCGTACTGTTCTGGAATACGCGGTATCCACGGGAACAGACGTGAGCGGCACCTATAAAATGCTTGCTTCTATATATGATCACAATGGGGATAAGGAAGCGATACGGAATCTGATCCCTGTCGCAGAATCTCTGAATACTCCCCTCAAAGATTCCATCGTACGTTCTTTGAACGACTATCTCATCTGATCTATTTATTATTCTTCTGATACAGAATGCACAATCCCTTGATGAGCAGTTCCGAATCTATTACTATGTCGGTCTTACAGCAGGGAATGACCGTTCTGGCGAATCCGCCTGTGGCCACAACAGCAGTCTTATATCCCAGATCATCCCAGATCCGTTCTATCATTCCGTCAATGCATGCAGCGTGTCCGTATACACTACCGCTCTGCATTGCCCCTACGGTTGTTCCGTTGATCAGCTTGTCGGGCAACTCGATGGCTATGTCGGGCAGATGAGCTGCATTGGCAGTCAGTCCGTTTACCGACACTTTAACACCGGGCATGATCATACCACCCATGAATCTCTTCTGATCGTCTATGACGGATATGGTAGTTGCTGTACCCATATCCACGAGGATCAGAGGAGAACCGTACTCATTAAGGCCTGCCACCGCTCCTACCAGCAGATCGGGGCCCAGAGAGGCGGGATCATCGATCTTGATATCTACTCCTGTCTTGATCCCGGGGCCAACCTCAATAATGGGCATCTTCAGTATCATCTCGGCTGCATTGCGGACCTGTCTGGTAACAGGGGGAACCGATGATGACAGTATGCCTCCGGTTATGTCGGATGCCGATACTCCGCGTATATCCATGATCGTCTTGATCTGTACGGCGTACTCAACTGAGGTGTTCTTGAAGTCCGTATGTATACGCTCTTCAAACAGAATGTCCCCTGTTTCCTCATTAAGACAACCGAATGTTACATTAGTGTTTCCGAGATCTATTGCCAGGATCACTTCTGATCATCCTCCTTCTCGACAGTTGCCGCACCGCTTCTTCTGCCGATCTGAATGATGCGCACGATCACCGTGCTCAGGATCAGGTTGATAGCCAGCTCTACAAGGAAATTGAGTCCAACAAAAGCAGTGAGCATATAAATGCCTGCGTTTGCAAATCCTGCTCCGGCTGCCCATTCCTTGATGGTGTTATAGAAGAAAAGACGACATCCGAGCAGGAATGTGCCTGTATTTACCACGGGGGCAACAATACCGGCAACGATAACCGCCATCAGTGTGTTCTTCTGCTCAAGTGCCTTATAAGCGATACCTGCAAGGAAACCTGCGAGAACACCCTTTAATATACAGGTGATAATGGTTCCGGGGATATTGATCGCCATAAACACGCCTGCATCGGTGAACAGGACGATCAGTCCGAATACCGCACCCAGCCAGATACCGGCTGCATATCCGTACAGAGCCACTCCGACGATGATAGGCACGAGCACAAGCGTTATATTGAACATGCCCAGCCTGATTCCAAGCGCCAGAGCCTGCAGAACAACCACAACGGCTGTCAGCAAACCGATTCCTACGAGAGTCTTTGTCTTATTATTCATGTCTACCTCCTGCTACTGTCCCTTATGGGTATAGTGCCTTTGTGTAACTGTTACATATTCACTGATGTGAATGAACTAATGAATTATACCTTATGCGACCCGCATCCGCAATAACAATTGCTTACCGGATTACATTTTTAAACATGTATACAGCTTGCGTATCAGTTCGTCAGGCTTGTAAGGCTTCGCGATGTAGTCATTCATGCCGTGTGCCAGACACTCATCCCTGTCCTCGGCAAATGCATTGGCAGTCATGGCAAGAATGGGAAGATTGGCCAGTTCGGGGTCATCCAGCTCTCTGATAAGGTCCGTGGCCTCAAATCCATCCATGACCGGCATCTGTACATCCATCAGGATCATATCGTATTCACCGAATGCGGAGTTACGTATCATCTCTACCGCTTCCTCACCGTTAACAGCCTCATCAGCCGTCATACCGCGCGACTTGAAAACTCCCTGCGCCAGCAGGCGGTTCGTTGCGTTGTCATCCACAAGCAGAAAATGACGCCCCTTAAGATACTCCACCATGGACTCTATCGGGATATCAGCCGGATTAATCTCTACCTCACGGGCAGAACTGTGTTCATGCACGACTTCGAGAGTCAGGGTTATCGTATATGTTGTTCCCTCTCCGACACGGCTCTCGACATCTATCTTTCCGCCCATCATCTCAACAAGATTCTTGGTTATCGTCATACCCAGACCGGTTCCCTGCGTCTTACTGATGGTTGAAGTGCGCTCTCTTTCGAAGGGCTCAAACATGTGCTCCAGGAATTCCTTGCTCATTCCGATACCGGTGTCCGCTATGATAAAAATGAATTCCGCATGATCCGGATCATCCAGCGGTATCTTCTGTACGCGAAGTTCCACATATCCGCCATCCGGTGTGAACTTGATGGAATTACCCAGACAGTTGAGCAGGATCTGGTTAATGCGGAGTTTATCACACATAACCACACTTTCATTCATATTCTCCATGCTGATGGAGAAATTCTGCTTGCGGCTGTTAACCTCCGGCTCTGCGATCTTCTCCAGATTATCAATGACTTCCTTCAGATCACACTTGACGTTCTCAATGCTGATACGACCGCTCTCGATCTTACTCATATCCAGCACGTCATTGATGAGCATGAGAAGGTGATTGCCCGATGTCTGGATCTTCTTAAGATAATCCTTTACGACTACTTCGTCACCGGTATTCTCCATGGCAAGTTCGGTGAATCCGATAACCGCATTCATGGGAGTTCGGATATCATGGGACATGTTACTCAGGAAATCGCTCTTGGCTTTATTTGCTCGTTGAGCTTCTCCCAGTGCTTCTTTGAGGGCTGCCTGCGACTTCTCCAGTTCCTCCAGCGCGTTCAGCTTCTCCTCGTTGAGCTTCTCTTTGAGCTTATCTTCATGAATATCCTGTATGATACCTCGGAAGATCTTTCCTCCGTTAGGATCAACAACCAGTTCACCGGTTCCTCTGTACCATCTGTAGGTGCCGCTGCGGTCAAGTGATCTGAACTCCTCGTTATAAGGTGCCAGGCCCTTTGACCCCCTGTAGAATGCCATGGTAACGCGGTCATAGTCATCGGGATGGAGAGAATCAACCCACAGCTGATAATCAGGGGTCTCCATATCCGTATTCCCATTCAACAGATACCTGAACTCCTCGCTGCTGTCCGCTCCGGTAAACTCTCCGTCATCGTTCAGGTATACGGTCCAGGAAGCCGTCTTCATAAGTTCATGCACGATCTTGGAGGCTTCCATTGCATCATTCCGGGCCTTTTCCAGCTCCACCTGACTCTCCTGCAGTTTCTCCGTAGTAGCGACAAGCTTCTGATAATCGGGAGTCTCATATGTAAAAAGAAGAACTATAAGAGCCAACGCAATAGCTGTATAACCGAGCAGGATATGCCTGAACCATATGAGCTGAAGCAAGGGCCCCAGTTCGGCTATCAGAATGAACCCCATCGTACCGATCAGCTGTTTTCCGGTAAAACTCTTTCGCCTGATGACCAGCCTTACCAGAGATGACAACATATACAGGATGGGAATAAAGAATCCCATCAGATATAATCGTCCGGGTAAGTATTGCCTGTTCTCATCAAAATAGAATACAAGATGTGTAACCGGGGCGCTTATTACTATAACGGAATATACGGCTATTACGATCAGGCATACCCAGTCATACGGATGCATGGTTCCGGCCGGATCTATCAGATAACGGATGTATATAGGCAGCATGAGCGTACAGATTGCTGCCATCAGATAGTAACAGACATTAAGAAAGTAGTTCACTCCTACCGGCACAATGTCGGAATATGATATCGTAACCGCAGTGACGGCATCGAGGATATCTGCAAGGAGCACAGTAAATACCAATGCTCTGAAGCGCTTATTGCTCGGAGCATCCGAACTGTACTGAACCGTGAGGAAGACAAAGTACACGATCAGGAACAATATGCTGGATATACTGAAATCGATGTTATATTTCATATGACTGCCTCATTTTTCAGTATAGCACGCGGGACACAGATCACACAAAAAACAGTCACGGCATTTGGGACTTTGAGCCTTACATATCGTCCTTCCGAGCGTGATGATATGTATGTTCCACAGTATCCAGTGATCCTCCGGAAGAACCTTCATAAGATCCATTTCAATCTTCTCGGGGTCTTCATTCTCTGTCAGACCAAGCTTCCTCGAGATCCTTTTTACATGCGTATCTACCACTATGCTGGGAATATTGTATATATTTCCGCGTATAACATTGGCGGTCTTACGGCCCACTCCGGGAAGCGTTGTGAGCTCATCGATATCCGAAGGGACCTCTCCGTCGTATTCCTCCATCAGCCGGCGGCAGCAGGCGATTATGTTTTTTGCCTTGTTATGGTAGAATCCGGTAGAATGTATATCCTGCTCAAGCTCCTTTTGATCCGCCCGGGCAAAATCAGCCACAGACGTATACTTGCGATACAGATCTCGCGTCACGATATTGACGCGTGCATCCGTACACTGTGCCGACAGGATAGTGGATATGAGAAGCTGACAGGCATTCTCATGATCCAGATAACATATATGCTCCGTTCCGTACTGCGAGTCAAGACGCTCCAGTATCTGCGGAACTCTTTTTTTCAAATCGTTCTTTTTCATTTTCTATATCATTTCTATATTGTATATTTATAAATAGATACAGGCTCCATCGAATAATCCGATGATGCCTTTTTCATACATACAATAAATATACATTATCAAAAGGGGAAGCAAAAGATGCAGAAATCAGTATATGACAAATTCACAGAACTGTTTGGAGGAGAGGGCGATATACGTACATACTTCGCACCGGGGCGTGTCAATTTGATCGGAGAGCACACGGACTACAATGGCGGACACGTATTTCCGTGTGCGCTGACCATAGGAACATATGCAGCAGCACGCAAAAGAGATGACCGCACGATACGTTTCTTCTCGATCAACCAGTCCGATAAAGGCGTATTCGAAACATCTCTGGATGATCTCACCCCTTCGGACGCTGCAGGCTGGACCAACTATCCCAAGGGGGTCGTGTGGGCCTTTCTTGGAAGAGGCTTTAAGATTGACACAGGCTTCGACATGGCGATAACCGGAGATATTCCCGCGGGGAGCGGTCTCTCGTCCTCTGCATCACTCGAAGTTCTGACAGGCTTCATGCTCCGTGATCTGTACGAGCTGGATCAGGTCACTAATGTTGAACTGGCTCAGATCGGCCAGTACAGCGAGAACAATTATAACGGCATGAACTGCGGTATAATGGATCAATTCGCATCTGCAATGGGCAAAAAGGATAACGCGATATTCCTCGACTGCAATACACTGAACTACGATTATGCCCCCATCGTACTGGACGGATGCAAGATCGTCGTGACCAACAGCAAAGTTAAGCATTCACTTGTGGACTCAGCCTATAATGATCGCCGTTCTTCATGCGAAAAGGCTCTGTCCGAACTCCAGCAGACGATCGACATCAAGTCTCTGGGCGACCTGACTGAGGAGGAATTCGAAGCTCATAAGTCAGCCATCTCAGATCCTGTCCGTGTACGGCGTGCTCATCATGCGGTATATGAGAACCGCAGGACCATTAAAGCAGTAGATGCGCTTAAGCGCGGAGATTTACAGGAATTCGGCAGGCTCATGAATGAGAGCCATATATCTCTGAGGGATGATTATGAGACATCCTGTCCCGAGGTAGATGTGTTGGTGGATGCCGCATGGAGCTGTGACGGAGTCATCGGATCCCGTATAACCGGAGGCGGATTCGGCGGGTGCTCGGTCAGCATAGTCAGAGACGATGCCATAGAGACATTTAAGGACACTCTGACCAAAGCATATAAGGAAAAATGTGATCTGGTCCCGGAATTCTATGTCGTATCCATAGGCGACGGTCCCAGACGCTTCTGATATTACAAAGTTCCGCAAATACAACAACCCCCGCGGTCACTCGCGGGGGTTGATTTTATCTTATGCCAGGAAACCTCGATTTGGAGTACTCACTACATCCTCATTAAGTGTACCGCGTCCGTATGTGAGTCCGGCATATACGCTTTCTGAATTGCTCATCACCGGGCCTGATGTATTGGCATCGGTTATCTGAGCATATGCTTCCCTCAGCCTGAACAATATCGACCTGATCTCATTAAGGGCCTCCGTATCCTTTTGTCTCTGCACGGCAACAAGACGCCTGCTGCAGTACATATACAATTTCAGGATTTCACCGGCCGGAGAGTAATCGTAGTTCAGAGAACCTATGAGTTCGTTGATGCACCGGCGTACGCGAACAATGTTTTGTTTCAGCGTTTCATCATCGCCTGTCGCTATGGCATCGGCTGTCTCATCAAGATAGCTTATCGTGATATCATATATGACCACTACCATCTCGGTGCTGTTTGCCTGCGATATACGCCTGGTATATTCCTGTTTCTTTTCGTCTGTCATGTTTTGATCCTTATAAGACCCTTATCAGCAGATTACTGGAGAAGCTGCAGTGCCGATGACGGTCTGTCATTAGCCTGTGACAGAACCGAAATGGATGCCTCGGATATGATCTGAGCTGTCGAGTATTCTACGCTCTCCTCTGCCATATCGGCATCTACCAGTCCGGAATATGCACTGGTCAGAGCTTCGCTCGTTACACCGAGTGTCTCTACGGTATGCTCGAGTCTGTTCTGATATGCTCCCAGACGGCTTCTCATATCATTTACATATGCAAGAGCAGTCTTGCTGTCTTCTATCAGCTTAGATGCACCGTCCCGGGTTCTGACATCTGCATCATCTATACTCATAAGTTCGAGTGACAGCTTCGGTATGCGGATTGCCAGGATCTGATTCTCGTTAGCACCTATCTGCATATCCATGGCTCCCAGACCGGTGATATCTACATCAACAAAGCCCGTGCCGGCTGCACTGGTAGCTGCCAGGGCGCTAAGGTCAAATGTGATCGAGAAATCTCCGTCACCGGATATGGTGAGCAGATTTCCGTCTACCGCACTTATCTTTGTGTTCTGCGGATAAGTAGAGTACGGAGTTGCAATGGTAGTAGGGAAAATAAGCGTGCCGGGCTGATTGGCGGCATTAGCCATTGTCTTCTCTGCGTCAAGAATATCCCCGTCCCATTCCAGTGTAATATTCGGAAGCTGATATTTGCCCACAGGAGTCTCATCGCTGTATGTTGCGACCTTTACATCCAGATTATCAGTGTATCCCTTCAGATCAAAGCTTCCGTCCAGCAGTGTCTGTCCGTTAAACTCTGTGGTATCCGCTACTCTCTGTATCTCCTTCTTAAGCTGGTCGATCTCCTTCTGGGTGATCTCACGGTCTTCCGCAGTCATAGTATCTGTTGCGGCCTTAACTGCCAGTTCGCTCATACGGCTGATCATATCAGTCACTTCCTGGAGCGCTCCGTCGGCAACGCTTATGATATTGATCGCATCATTGGATGACTGGGTTGCTCTTGAGAGACCCTCGATCTGCAGATTCATCCTCTTGGATATTGCATATCCCGAAGGCTCGTCTTTTGCTGCTGCGATCTTCAGTCCCGAGCTTAATCTTCCCAATGCCTTGGACACTCTGGAATCCGCCTTGTTCAATGCCAGATTGGCGTTCATAGCCTGAACGTTATAGTTTATCCTCATATGTAACCTCCTGGTGTTTCACACAGACGTCCGTGTCCGGAAACGGATGATATCCTTATCACCCTGTAAGATTATCAGATTGCTTTCAGCGCAGATATAAAGGAACGTGCTACTCTGTAAAGCTCTATGTTATTAATATCGGCCGAATCCCCATCATCCTTAATCCCGTTTTGCTTTTTTTCGGAACCGAAGAATCCGTCCGTATATCTGTCGGGGTTTATCACATCCGAACGGACAAGCTCAGGAGCAAATCCCAGCATATCTGCAAGTCCGTCCATCATACCTTTTAATCTCTCGGATGCTGCGTCACTCTCGTATGCAATGTAACCTGACATGTTACCGCGAAGGGAGAACTCGGCAGCTATCATTCCCAGGCCGTCCGTATTCATGGTGACCGCAACCCGTCCCGCACCGCTCTCATGACGTATGGTCAGTCTGATGGATGTGTATTCACCGTCTATACTTGCGGGAAGATCATATACCTCGTCACGTGCTATCGAACGGAGTATGTTTATCTGCTTCATGCTTGTCTGCAACGAACGTACATCCAGGTAACGGTCCGCTCCCAATATCATGCCTGCCAGATCGGTCTTTGCTTCGTCGAGCATCTCGGTATATGCCTGTACTGCCTCTTCCGGATCGGTCATATGATCCAGAACATCTTCCGTCATATCTTCTATGTTCCTGCTGTCTTCGGATTTTCCTATAAACGGCTTGAACCAGTCACCGCGCTTATTGCGGAGAGCATTCATCGCATCCAGATTATCCGGCGACACCTTCTCTCCGGACATAAGCAGATTCTCGATGATAGTCTCACTTGTACGGGCACTCTCCATGAACTTACCTGTAGTAAACGCCGCACTGATCTGATCATCGATCGCCTTTCCTATACGTGAAGGATCAACACCTGCAAAACTGTCATCTACACTGTAATCCATTCCGGACTTTGCAGAACTTCTCATCATGCTGAGCAGTCCGGCAAAACTCATCTCAGCCCCCATGGCCATGAGTTTTCCTACTGCTGCATCATCTGTCCTGTCCAGTTTGGACAGCATACGGTAAATTCCTATATATGAATCTCTCTCCAGCTCCGTTATCGCATTCTGTCTCTCAAGCTGCATCAGGAATCTGGCATAGTCCGCAGCCTGTCTCTCGGGATTGGAATCCTGTCCGTCCAGATACTCTCCCAATTCCTGGATAGGCATGTTCAGAGGATTTACATCCTGCCGGATCATATTGAGCACACGATCGGGAGTCAGTCTGTCAAGGACACCTCTGAGCGTCATATCCGCTTCACGTACCTGCTCGATCTTCTCGGGAGTGATCTCTATAGAGTTATATCCAAGTATCCTGACTGCTCTGCGGTTTATCTCATTTGCCTCTATATTAAGATCATCAAGTATATCATCAACATTCTGAAATGCCTTGCGGATACTGTCTCCCATATCCCGTCGGGGAGCGGTCATAAGCGCTTCATACGATTCCTCGGCCCGGATATAAGCTTCTCTCCTGACTGAACCCGCCTCATATACCTCGTGGAGGGTATAGACTTCTCCCACTCCGAAGCGAAGGCGTCCTGCTGCCGAATACTGTCCGAGTATGGAAGCGGGCATGGACGGGATCTCGCCGAGCTCAGATTTAACAGCCTTATACGCCTGCATCCTTGTTGCGGTCACATCACCGTCATCTGACGGGAACAACCGCTGTGCGATTGCCTGCTCGGCTTCCTTGAGAGCATCTACAAGCTCCTCCATCGGAGCGATATCTATCCTGTAGTTGCTGCGAAGCAGCAGTCTGTTTGCTTCAACGGACATGGTGATCCGGGCTTCTTCCAGTATTCTGCGGGCATGGATCTGATCCTGATCCGGTTCCGGTGTATCCTGAGATGAAGGCGTGGCATTCTCACCCTGTGATCTGATGTATGCCTGCTGCAGATTCCTTATATTCAGGATCCGACCTTCGGACACAAGTTCATCTGCTATGGTATCGGGTATGGAATCCAGCGAATCCTTAATGGATTCAGCCTGAATGTATATGGATTCATCATAAGTGAGGTTAGCTTTGGATCCTGTGATCCCGGCGCTCATGGATATACTTACGGACTGTACCAGACGCTCGGGTGAAACATCTCCTCTCAGGTCTCTTAAGCTATCCATTTCAAGCAGAGTCTCAGGTGTTAAGGGGATATTATGTATTATCAGGAATCTTGCGTCGGAATAAGTATCCGTATTCACTTCCAGACCGGACTTCCTTATCGTCTCCTCTATCTGAGGGCGAAGCTCTTCCAGATCAGCCTCTATCCTGTCTGAATCTCCTCCCTGACTTACATACCCGTCTTCGGAATAATACCTGCGGCCTCCCATTCCGTCTGAGCTTCCTGCATTTGATGCCTGATATATATTCTCTATGGTGGGTGACTTACTGTTGCCGACCATATACGCAGCAGCATCATCACTTAAGGGAAGAGCCTCATTTGCCAGACTGACAGCATCAAGGATGCCGCTTATCCGCTCAGGAGTAACGGTAAGATCCTGCTTATTCATACTCTCAACCAGAGTATCCATATCTATACCTGCATCAGATGCTTTATTCAGAAGATCTGCCGCAGCCGTTTCCGACCCGGTCAGTTCAGTGAGGGTTGCACTGTCCAGGGTATCCGTATATCCGGCAACAATGGTACCGCCCTTGATCAGAGCAGCCTTTATATCATCCAGTATGGTCACCGAATCCGTGGCGTCCATATCTTCCGGCATCTGGCCCGTACGTACAAGTTCCCCGTAATCCTCATCGGACATGGACAGGCTCATCACTGACATATAGTCAGTCTTAAGCTGTACATCGGTTGCACTCAGTCCGGCTGCAAGATCGGAGACTGCGGTTTTGTCAGAGGTGCCCATCGGAATATCTGCACCTATGCCTGATGAAACCAGGAATCCTGCCCCGTTTTCCGCAAGTCTGCCTGTCTGAGTATTTATGTTTTCACTATGAGGTCGTCCGCCTGATATATGCGGACTGATCTGATACTCGGTGTCAAAGGTGATATTCATATAACGATCCCTCCGTACTGAAGAGCAATCCTTTGCACCTGCAGTGTTCGAAAACAAAAAAGAGTAAGCACATCCGTGTGCCTACTCTCTATATCGGAATGTCTTTGCCCAAACTTAATGCCGTCACAAAACGGTCGTATCGGACCCGCCACGTATACCGAACATCACTATGCCTTTTGCATATCCGTCATTAATGCTCCCTATCAGCTCATTGATATCGGAATACGGTCCAAGAGGTCGTCCGTCACCATACATATTATGGGCCGTAAGTCCGTCAGAACCCTTTGTTATGCATATCGTATGTATCTTGCGAAAGATGCTGCGTCTGTCGTTGTAGAGCATCAGGATCGAAACCTTTGCTCTGCGGGATACCTCGTCATATCCGTCCGGGTCAAACACCGTTTCGACCGTTAACCCCCTGGATTTCAGATAATCCCTCATTGCATACGGCGCAGTACCGAATCTGCCGCTGAGTACCATCCCGTCATGCTCGAAATGATCGATCATATCAGACAGATCTACTCTGAAGCCCAGATTCAAAAGAGCATTGTATACCGCTATGATCTCACAACCGGCATATGCCATATCCGATCTGCCGTATGATATGTTCCTGTAGTTATTCTGTTTTTCCAGATAGGCCGGGAAAGAACCTTTCTTTTCCGCCTCTCCGAAAGACCCCAGAAGCCTGTCTATGGCTATTCTGTTATCATTAACATGCCTGCGGCAGTATCTGCGGCTTATTCTGAACCGCCGCTGGATCCTGCGTAACAGATCCAGGAATCCCGCCACAGTGCGGTTGTTTATATGATTGGGTATGAACGATCCGAACATCCTCAGTCTTATTCAGTAGGGCCATAAAACCTGTTTATGAGCAGTTCCACACGCTCTTTGGTCAGTCTGGCACCGGTACCATACTCAAGCATCGGTTGCATGGAGCCGCCCTCAAAGTTGGAGCCCTCCGATTTCATGGAAGCTTCCTTCTCCTTGATCCAGGCCTTCTGATCCTGACGTATCTCATTCATCTGAGCCTCGTCAAGATCCTCTGTCATATAGCCCCATATTCCGTTAAGCAGGGAATCCCACATCTGATACTCTTCAAAAGCATACTGGTTCAGAGTCAGCTGGTCGAGTGAGTTGCCGACTATTTCATTCTCGATCTCTCTCTGTCTTGCCAGAGTCTTATCATAGAGGTCATGTATATCGGATACGCTCGATATCTTAGCCATGCTTGCAAATGTGGCAGGCTTACCGTCAATCTTGCAGTTCTCCAGAACAACCTCACGATCGGCGAATTCGTCATATGTATTGTTTTCAAAAGAACAATTGCGGAAGGTTGCATTGGAGTACTCGTTCATGCTGACAAAATCACAGCCTTCCCAGTCGCATCTGTTATCCTTGAATTCACAGTCTTCGAACAGGACGTCATATGCACTGTAAAGGTTTATCATGTCCATATCGCTGCTGTCTCTGAATACACAGTTCTTAAAGCAGGTGGTTCCGACATATCTCAGATCGAGCAGACCGTATGTACACTCATAGATATCCGTATCGGTGACAGTCATATCATATGTATATGAAGCTTCGATTCCGTAGGTTCCGCATCCGTACAGCCTGCAGTCATCTATGTTCAGAGTACTTACATTATCAAAATACAATACACTTCCGCTGCAATATCCGGGCTCCACATTATGGCCGACCGTCAGACCGCTGAATGACAGCTGGGAGCAGTTGCCGAACCACATTACGGGATCGTAGGGATCATTCACACATATAAGAACGTCCGCACCATCGGAAGCTTCTATACTCACGTTGGATACACCGTAAACTGCAGGAGCCGAATAACCTTCACCGATCACAGGATTGGTTATCGCATTCTTCGGAACTTCAGAGAGATTATATGTTCCGGATTCAAGGATGATCTTCCGGTTGTTACGGATACTGTTAAGCAGTTCCTCCGCACTTGAGACCGTAACGGTATCAAAGTATCTCAGGTTCTCGGGATCGTTCAGTTTCTCCGAGTCCTCCGGCAGATAATAGCTTGTGGTTACCGAAGTATAGCTGTACCCTTCTCCGGATGTGTCATTATAGATGTATTCCTCTGATTCGAGTAACATATCGTTATCGATCGTCAGCTTACGTACCACGGATTCCATATCCTTGAAAGGATCCGCCAGTTCCGCACACCAGTCCTGATTAGGACAGGCAGAGTAAGCTGCTTCCTTTTTATATGTCAGCTCGCTGCCGTATATCCGGGTTTCGGATTCATACATGGACATCTTATAGTCCACGATATACTTATCTCCATCCCTTCGTACCATGACGGCCGAATCGGGACTGTATTCATCTGTACACATCACAAATGAATCATAAACATCCCCGTCATCATATTCCGTATGGTAGTTGGTTCCTACATATACCCAGTTTCCGACCAGATCATCCAGGGGAGAAGCTTCAGCCGCAGTGCTCGTTGACGCTGAACTTCCGGATTCCGTCCCGGTCCCGTCCGCCTCAGGAGTTTCAGGGCCCTGAGTCTCGGTCTGATCCGGCGTTTCCGGCTCCTCCTTAGACGATAAGAAACTGCAACCTGTCAGGAGAAATATCGTCATTCCCGCTGTTGCTATTCTGGTCAATAATTTCCTGTCTGGCATATGTCCTGTCCTTTCTGAAAACAGATGATCAAAGCTTATCCGGTTCCGGATAATCCACGCCGAATGTCTCCACCGTCACCGTCTTCATGACCTGCGGAGTACGCGGCTTGTCCTGAAAGTCTGTTTCTGTCTCTGCAATCTTATTAACCACATCCTGGCCTTCTATTATCTTGCCGAATGCAGCATACTGGCCGTCCAGATGAGGAGAAGTCTTATGCATTATGAAGAACTGGCTTCCTGCGGAATCAGGCATGGCACTTCTGGCCATGGACAACACTCCCTCTGTATGCTTTAGGTTATTCTCCACACCGTTTATGGCAAACTCGCCCTTGATATGGTACCCGGGACCGCCGATGCCTATTCCTTCGGGATCACCGCCCTGGATCATGAATCCCCGTATTACACGGTGAAAGATCAGTCCGTCATAGAATCCCTGTTTTATGAGACTCACAAAGTTGTATACCGACTGCGGCGCTATATCGGGATACAGCTCCGCCTTCATCACATCTCCGTTTTCCATGGTAAAAGTTACGATAGGGTTACTCATTACTGTTCATCCTCCGAGGGGTCTTCCCTGAGTGCTTCGGCCTGCATAGCCTGAATATCCGGGAATACAGACAGCATAGGCTCTACATCATCCTTTTTAGCGACGATACGATGTACATAGTTGGATGTGCACTTCATGACCTGAGGAGACAGGACCAGCACACCTATAAGGTTGGGGATCATCATCAAACCGTTGAAAGTATCGGATATATCCCATGCAAGCTGAGCTTCCATAACGGAGCCGCCCATAACCAGCGCTACGAAGAATATTCTGTAAGGCCATACACCTTTCTCTCCGAACAGATATCTGCAGGCTGTTGTTCCGTAATGACTCCATCCGAGTACGGTTGAATAAGCAAACAGAAGGATGGCAAGAGCGATAAATCCGGATCCTGCAACACCGAAGGCCTGTCCGAATGCATAACTCATCAGGTTGGATGAACCTCCGATCTGATCAAGTATCGCTTCATCTGCCACTCCGGTAGAGAGATCTATGGCACCTGAGCTGAGAAGTACTATTGCAGTCAGTGTACATACGATGATGGTATCGGCGAATACTTCAAAGATTCCCCACATACCCTGTCTTACAGGCTCCTTAACGTTGGAGCTGGAATGAACCATAACTGATGAACCGAGACCGGCTTCATTGGAGAATACGCCTCGCTTGAATCCCATCTTCATGGCCAGTGCGATACCTGCGCCGAATCCGCCGCCTGCTACTGCCCTGAGTGAGAAGGCTCCCTTAAAGATAGCTGCAAAGATGGCAGGGATCGATGTAACATGCATGCAGATGATTATGATGGCACCCACGAAGTAAACGATAACCATAAAGGGAACCAGCTTCTCGGTTACCATGGCTATTCGCTTCAGGCCGCCGATAACTACCAGACCTACTGCTATTACGAGGAATATGCCGACTGCGATCTTCGGTATACCGAATGCATTGTTAACATTGGATACCATGGAGTTAACCTGGCTCATGTTGCCTATTCCGAAGCTGGCGAGCAGACAGAATATCGAGAAAAGTACTGCGAGAACAGCGCCGATGACCTTACAGCCCTTCTTTGCTCCAAGACCGTCTCTTAAGTAGTACATGGCACCTCCGTGCCATTCACCCTTTTCGTCTTTTCTTCTATATAAGATACCGAGAACATTCTCGGAATAATTGGTCATCATTCCGAAGAACGCTATTATCCACATCCAGAACACAGCTCCGGGTCCGCCTGTTGCTATGGCGCCTGCAACACCGACTATATTACCGGTACCTACGGTAGCGGCAAGTGCAGTACACAGGGACTGGAACTGGGAGATCTGTCTGTCAGAAGTATGCGAGATAACATGTCTGTCTCTGAATATCGCACCCAGTGTGTTGTGCCACCAGTGTCCCCAATGACTGACCTGAAAGAACTTCGTTAATACGGTCATGAATATGCCGGTGAAGCCCAGCAGGATAAGCGCCGGCCAGCCCCAGACGGCTCCGTTGATGACATCATTGACCCGGGTGATTACTTCTACCATACTTTCCTCCTCATCACTACATAAAAAAGGTCACATTGAAAAACAAAAAGATGTATTATTGAAATATCAAGCAGAATGCGCCTCTACAACAATTTTACATTATAAAGTATTATCAGATATGGAGCAAGTTTATGGACAATATCCTGCTTAACAAGATCATTACCGATATCAGCGACAGTTCCGTCGGGGAGACTTTCCGTAATGAGGCCCCTCCGGACGTACGCGAGAAGCTCTTTACCTATTCCGAGGGACTCTACCCCTTCCCCGATTCCCTGTATATAAGTGACACCCCCGATGGCTGCAACCGTTTTATCGAGGTGGGCTATCCTGTTGCTGCGCTCGTCCATGACGGTAACAGGGATGCTGACTTTTCGCATGTCAGATATATACTGGAGCAGCCTGAACAGATATCTTTGGAGGATTTCGACTATATATACAGAAGATTAAGCGGACTTCCCGTCGATATCCTGGAGACGGAGAGACTCATCATACGTGAGACAGCCCTCGAGGATCTGGATCGTTTCTACGAGATCTATAACGATCCAGCCGTCATCAGCTTTATGGAACCCCTTTATCCCAGAAAAGAGGAAGAAGAATATCAACAGAACTATATCCGTAACATATATGGATTATATGGGATAGGTATGTGGACGGTCATCCGCAAAGACCGTGATCTCGTCATAGGACGGATGGGTATTGAATACACGACCGAACCGGGATGTGTTGAACTCGGGTTCATGGTTGAGGCGGATTCCCGCAGGCAGGGTCTGGCTTTTGAGGCCTGCAGTGCCATATTGGGCTATGCCGGTGAACTCCCGGATGTGAACCGGGTCATCGCCAGAGTCCGTAATGATAATACTGCGTCACAGAACCTGTGCCGTAAGCTGAGTATGATACCGGGCAGGGAATTAAATGACGGATTGGTCGAATGGACTTTGAACATGAAATAAAAAAAGCCCCCATAAAAGGGAGGATGCCAGATGACTTGGTCAAGTCATCTGGCATTTATTATGAAAAAGTTTTTTATCTGTAAACCACTTGGGAATTATCTTGTTTACATTTATTATTCTATCGGCTACATTTGTCGAAAAAATGTTTGTTCGATTAACATGTTTTTAATTAAATGTAAACAAATTGTGAATGATACCCCAAGTTTTAAGGGTTATTAAGCTTTTCCATCTGATCCCAGAACATACTGGATCTTGTGAGCCACCATGTCCTTAACAGCCTGACGAGCGGGCTTTAAGTACTGGCGGGGATCGAAATGATCAGGATGCTCATCAAAGTACTTACGGATATTACCGGTCATGGCAAGACGGATATCGGAGTCGATATTGATCTTACATACGGCAAGCTTAGCTGCCTGACGAAGCTGCTCTTCCGGGATACCTACAGCATCGGGCATCTTTCCGCCATGCTCATTTACCATCTTAACGAATTCCTGAGGAACAGAAGATGATCCGTGAAGAACTATCGGGAATCCGGGCAGTCTCTTAATGCACTCCTCCAGAACGTCGAAACGGAGCGGAGGGGGAACAAGGATGCCGTCAGCATTACGTGTGCACTGCTCGGGAGTGAACTTGTAAGCACCATGGGAAGTACCGATTGCTATTGCAAGGGAATCGCAGCCTGTCTTATCAACAAACTCCTCAACCTCCTCGGGACGGGTGTAGGACTCCTGTCCAGCCTCAACAACAACTTCATCCTCGATACCTGCAAGAGTACCAAGCTCTGCCTCAACAACTACGCCGTTTGCGTGAGCGTACTCAACTACCTGCTTGGTCAGTGCTATATTATCCTCGAATGACTTGGATGAAGCATCGATCATGACAGAAGTGAATCCGCCGTCGATACAGGATTTGCACAGCTCAAATGTATCACCGTGATCAAGGTGAAGAGCGATAGGGATCTGAGGATTCTCCTCAACAGCTGCCTCTACCAGCTTAACGAGGTAAGTATGATTGGCGTAAGCGCGTGCTCCCTTGGAAACCTGAAGGATAACGGGGCTGTTAAGTTCGCCTGCTGCCTCAGTGATACCCTGAACGATCTCCATGTTGTTAACATTGAAAGCACCTACAGCATAACCACCGTCATATGCCTTCTTAAACATTTCGGTTGTTGTAACTAATGACATATCTGATCCTCCTGAATGTGAGATTTATGTGCGTTTGCGTGGTGTTAGCCCCACACAACTGACATTTTACCACTTAGACGCCTTTAATTAAAGATATCTTTGTATTTTTGTGCGATATGATATACTCTTCCTATATATACTCGGGAGTATCCCTCGATAGAAATCATGAACAGAAAAAAACTTCTATTTATTTATAATCCGCACTCGGGTAAAGCACAGATCCGCTCAAATCTCCTGGATATCATCGATATCCTGGTCAAATCCGGATATGAAGTGACCGCATACCCTACTCAAAGCCCTACCGATGCAGCCAGAGCCGTTATTGACAGACAGTCCGGTTACGATCTCGTTGTCTGCTCCGGCGGCGACGGCACGCTTAACGAAGTGGTCGACGGCATGATGCGGAGCAAGGAGAGAATCCCTATCGGATACATTCCGTCCGGAAGTACAAATGATTTCGCCAGATCCCTTAAGATACCGGCTTATATGCTTCCCGCAGCCAGAGCTATCACGGACGGGCGCATCTTCAGGAGTGACATCGGTGAGCTGAACGGGCAGTATTACGTGTATGTCGCCGCTTTCGGGATCTTCACCGAGGTAACCTACGAAACCCCGCAGAATATCAAGAATACGCTGGGGCATTCAGCCTATATTCTGGAGGCCATACGTTCACTGCCGACTATCAGAGCCTACCATATGCATGTTACATGGGAGGACGGTGAGATAGAGGATGATTTCATATACGGTATGATCACCAATTCCATATCCGTAGGAGGATTTAAAGGGATCACCGGCCATCATGTGCTTCTGGATGACGGGTTCCATGAGGTAACCCTGATAAAAAATCCTACAACCCCTATGGAGCTGTCGGATATTGTCAGAGCTATGGTAGACAGAAGACTCGATTCTGCTAATATAATCACCTTCAAGAGCAAACACGTGAAGATTGAGTCTTCCGAACCGGTCAGATGGACCAGAGACGGCGAATTCGGCGGAGAACACTCATCCGCAGAGATCATCGTTCATTCGCAGGCACTTGATATCATTGTGCCCGCCGATCAATAAGCCCTTCCCCAGTAAACCATATGTTTCGCGGGTTTTCCGCAACATACACATTTATCGCTTATCTGTTCCTGTTCAAACGGCATACATCTGCTGGTTACGGAGAGTTCTTCCTTGATCTTATCCTCACAATCCTGTTCACCGCACCACATTGCCTTCACAAATCCGGCTTTCTCGGTAAACATCTTCTTAAACTCATCCATATTTGCTGCGCTGTATGTATGCGCATCTCTGTGAGCCCGTGCTGCTTCAAGCAT
>Ga0129306_1000580_pt1 | contig 56156 bp, 36 predicted proteins | sample P827metagenome_FD_94438 | JGI IMG/M metagenome (GOLD analysis project Ga0129306, IMG submission 94438) | Capybara group fecal microbial communities from Wisconsin, USA - P827 metagenome | ecosystem: Host-associated > Mammals > Digestive system > Large intestine > Fecal | place: USA: Wisconsin... | reverse complement strand
TTGTTACATCCGTCACGATGCAACTCAATCGTAAAGGTTGATCCTTTATTTATGCAACTGTCAATGTACTATGCCGCCGGGTCAGCGGCTGAGCTATCACATAGAAAAAATGATTGACCCGTTCTTTTCATGATAATTCTCCCTTTTTTCATCTTGCCATATGATCTTTCGTGGCTCTTTTACACAAAAAAACGCCGGATCAGGGCATATCCCTGCATCCGACGGTAATCTGCTGCCCTTTTCCCAAACATTAGAATAGCAAAAACAGAAGTGAAATACAATGCATGATCACAGTAAAAAACAAGGGTTCCGGATATCCGGAACCCTTATTGTCTGTCAGTATCGGGGTGACGTGATTCGAACACGCGGCCTCTACGTCCCGAACGTAGCGCTCTACCAAGCTGAGCCACACCCCGCTGCCGTTTTTGACTGCCCGTAAGCAGTGCTTAACTATAATATTACATTCCGCTTTAAAAAGCAAGATTTTCTTGTGCTAAATGGCGCCAAAGTGTATATTGTATAGTAGTAAAGCGGAGTGTGGAACCTGACCGGATGACTGACAGATACAAGGATAAGATACAACGATATACGGAATATGCTCTTATCGGCATCATCGCCCTGGAGCTTCTTTTCTATATATATACAAATCTCTTTAGATTAAGCGATGTGATAGACGTGGATTTTGCCAGAGTCTTAAGACACATGACGGAGATGGGGGATAAGCGCACCATCTTTCTGCCTCACTGGAGCTATATCACCACGGCCGAACTTGATCACAGCGTTCTCTTTGCTCTTCCCATATACATACTGACGGGTAATATGATGGTATCCTATGGGATCGCCAATATCATCAATATCGCCATCTGGTGTGTAGTCTTATACGGGATTCTTGAGCTTACGGGACTTAACAGGCGGTGCAGCCTGCTTGCGGCGGCGCTTGTCTTAAGTCTTTATGACTTCGGGATGCTCGCATACTCCAACATGCTCTTTATAGGTGCCGAGCACTATACCCACAAGGTCCTGATCCCCCTGATGTTCATCCTGCTCATATTGATCCCGGTTAAGAAGAGGCGTTCGGTCGGTTCAGTGAGCCTCTGTCTGCTCTACTTCGGCCTGTTGTTCATAACCGCAATATCCAGCGGCATCTATGTGTTCATCTGCGGGATCCTTCCCGTGATCATATACCTGATCTTCAACTTCATCATAAGAGGTAAGTCCGGGACCCTGCCGTATCAGGCACTTATGAGCGCCTGCTCCGTGATCGTCACGCTTATGGGCATCATTGTCTGCAAGATCAATCACGTCACTCCCAACAGCGAGCTTGCCTTATACAAGTCGATGGAGACTGTCCGTGACAATCTCTTCTCCACATTCCTTGATCTGGTGGAGATGTTCCGTGTCTTCCCCGAGAAGAGCGTTCCCGTGATGTCATTGAGCTCAATGATGTCGATCGTGAGACTCTTCATATTCATAGTCATACTGATATTCGGTCTGCGTTCAGTCGGTAAACTGACCGCGACTGACTCATTCTCTGCTCCGAAGTCTCCGTCCGCTCCGGGCGAACACCCCGGGACAGGTGCGGCAGTCCTTACTGAGCAGCTGCTCATATCGGTATTCTTATGGAATTACTTTATACTCTTCGTATCAGGCTCACAGCAGAGATATCATATACTGGGTGCAGTCCCTCTTATGATCTGTGCAGTCATGGAGTTTGGCAGGTTCACGGACGGCGTCGGTACCGATGATAAAGCTGCAGGGTCGGACACATCCGCGGGGGACGGCATCCGTATCCTGCTGTATGTGCTGATAGTCGGTGCGGTATTGCTGCTCAACCTCTATCAGATATTCTGGGGCTCGAGACAGTATTTCCACAGAGAGGATTATTCCAAGGCTGTTGATGAAGCAGTCATCTCCTTTATGGAAGAGTATGATGCGGGAAGCGCATTCTCCCTGTATGAGAGCGGATACGGCACGGAGTGGTTAAGGGCTGCAGACAAGACAAGATCTTATGAGACCTATCTGCCCGATACCCATGAGATCATCAATCATGACTTCTACTACTCCGACAGGGACAGGGCAGGGTTTACGCCCCGGAACGTTATCATAGCTACTGAATATGAGTTTGACAGCTGCCCCGAATACATAAGAGATAACTATACATTATCGGGAGAAGCACTTAACTACGGTCTGTATCTGTCCGAACAGAATCCGATAGACGGTATATCAGGTCCCATAGAAGGGATGGACACGGTGGATCTCGCAACATCTCCGGGATATGAGGTGAAGGGAACCATAGACGGAGCCGGCCACCTTAAGGCAGACGTGACGGGCGATGTGCTCTTAAGCCCCGATCTTGATATCACGACGCCCTGCACATGGACAATGGATTATGAAGCAGAGCCCGGGACGGAAGCAACGGTTGAGATAATCTCAGGCGGAGAGGTGATCGATAAGATCGCACTTACTCCTGATGATACACAGGTAAGCTATGTGTTCGCCGGGGGAGGAAGCTATAGTCTGACTGTTAAGAAGTCAGGGGCGGGCATGCTTTACATAGGGGATATGAAGTTCATGCAACAGTAAGGACTATGGATCAAAACGAAGGATCATCAGATACGACCACAGACAGACGGAGGTCATGACATATGGATATAGCATCGATAATACATACACAGAGAGAATACTTCTATACGGGAGTGACAAGGGACATACAGTTTCGTAAGAACAGCTTAGAGAAGCTGTATGAGTCCGTGACGGAGCAGGAACCTGCCATACTTGCGGCACTTAAGCAGGATACGGACAGGTCCGATCAGGAATCATACATGATGGAGATAGGCCCGGTACTGTCTGCCATAAGATATGCACTTAAGAACATAGACATCTGGGCGCGTAGCGAGAAGGTCAGGACACCGCGATTTCTCTGGCCGGCCAAGAGTAACGTCATAAGGGAGCCGTATGGAGTGGTCCTTATCATCGCGCACTGGAATTATCCGTTCTTTCTGACGCTGGCACCGCTTATCAGCGCCATAGCCGCAGGCAACTGTGCGATCATCAAGACACCCAAGACAAGTCCTTATGCATCGGGAGCCGTGGTGGATCTGATCAACAGTACCTTCGACAGAAACTATGTATATGCCATAGATGAGATAGTACCCTATGATGACGTGCTTCATCAGAAGTATGACTATATCTTCTTCTCAGGCAGCGAGAGAGTGGGACGTACCGTTATGAGGTCGGCTGCGGATACACTGACTCCGGTGACACTGCAGCTGGGAGGTAAGAATCCCTGCATCATTGATGAGACGGCGGATATGGAACTGGCAGCCAGGAAGATAGTCTGTTCCAAGATAATCAATGCCGGGATGACAGCCATGGCACCCGACTATGTACTCGTACCGGAATCGCATAAGCAGCAGCTGACGGATGCGCTTGTGTCCAACGTCAAACAGTTTATCGGAGATCCGTTTGCAAACGGCGACTATCCGAGGATCATCAATCTTCACCACTATATGAGACTTAAGAACCTGATAGACAAGAACAGGTCTGCGGGTCTTATAGGCGGCAGATGCGATGACAATCAGAAGAGGATAGAGCCTGCGATAATCCCTGATGTCACCTTTGACAGCGATATCATGCGAGGTGAGATCTTCGGTCCCATAATCCCCGTGATCTCTTATGATGACAGAGAGGAGATGATCGCGATCCTTAAGCGAAGGCCGGCATCTCTGTGCTGCTATATCTTCAGCGAGGATAAGGAATCAGCGGATGATCTGATAAGAGATCTGCCGTTCGGAAGCTGTTGCGTCAATGACTGTCTGATGCAGCTTGGCAACGAAGCCCTTCCTCTCGATGCAATAGGAGCAAGCGGAATGGGAAGCTACAGGGGAAAGGCCGGATTTGATGCATTCTCCCACTGCAAGAGCGTACTGAGGGTATCCGGCAACACGGATATGAGCGTCAAGTATCCTCCTTATACGGAGCATAAACTGTCAGCACTTAAGAGGATGTTGAGATAATGAAGGTATATCTTGTAAGACACGGGGAGACCGAGTGGAACAGGCAGTGCAGACTGCAGGGTCAGTCTGATACGGAACTTAATGATATAGGAACAGAGCTTGCCGAGATCACGGCCGCAGAGCTTAAGGATGTGAGATTTGATGCGATATATTCATCTCCGCTTAAGCGGGCATACAGGACTGCAGAGATATTCAATGAAGGACGGGGTCTTGAGATCATAACTGATAAGAGACTGTTAGAGATCAACTTCGGAGAGAGGGAAGGGCATGTCATCCCGGGCAGAGATGGCGACAGAACCAACCCGATCTATAATTTTGAGTTTATGCCGGAAGCCTATGTGCCGGCAGCCGGAGGAGAAACTTTTGATGAGATATATGCGCGTACGGCAGACTTCTGGGACAGTGTCATAGTGCCTCTTGAGAAGACGTACGGGACAGTACTCATCATAGGGCACGGCTGTATGAACAGGACGATCATCAACAGACTTATGGGCAATCCACTTAAGGATTTCTGGAATATCAAGCTGGATAACTGTGCGGTGACCATAATAGATGTGACGGACGGCAAATCCGTTGTCGAAGAGACCTGCCGCAAGTGTTACAGCAGAGAAGATGACAGGTTTAAGCTGCCGGCAGGCACGGCGGCAATTTACGGGTGAGCAGAGCAAAGAAAAAAGCACCGACCCCATGGTTTAACCACAAAATCGATACTTTAGTGCGCCTTCAGGGGCTCGAACCCTGGACACCCTGATTAAGAGTCAGGTGCTCTACCAACTGAGCTAAAGGCGCGTCCTTATAGGCTTTATAAGCATTATGTAAACACTTATCATTGGCGCAAGTGTTATTATATTATAGTATTATTGGAAAAGCAAGTACTTTTTTCATAAAATTTGAGGATTAATAACATGAAAGACATCAGGATTTTTGAGACACACGCTCACTACGACGACAAGGCTTTTGATAATGACCGCGATGAACTGCTCAAGAAGCTCTATGATGAGGGCTTCGCATATGTGATGAACATCGCAGCAGACCTTAAGAGCGTGGACACCACCTACGAGCTGACAGAGCAGTACGATCACGTATATGCGGCCATAGGTATCCACCCGAGTGAGACAGAGGAGCTCAACGAAAACAACTTCCAGCATGTGAGGGAAGTGGCCATGCGCCCGAAGGTGCTGGCCATAGGCGAGATAGGACTCGACTATCACTATGACGAACCCCACAGGGAGGTACAGGAGGAATGGTTCATAAGGCAGCTGTCGCTTGCCAGGGATCTGGGTAAGCCGGTCGTCATCCACTCAAGGGAAGCCACTGAAGATACGATGAAGATCCTTAAGAGCAAGGCAGCTCACGGTATCCCCGGAGTCATGCACTGCTATTCCTACAGCGTGGAGACGGCAAGAGAGCTCCTTAAGATGGGCTTCTACTTCGGTATCGGCGGAGTCATCACTTTCTCCAATGCCAGAAAGCTCGCTGAAGCCGTAGAGGAGATCCCGCTTGACAGGATATTGCTTGAGACCGACTGTCCGTATCTGGCGCCCACTCCACACAGAGGCGAGCGCAACAGCTCACTCTACATCCCGCTTATCGCCGAGAAGATCGCGGCCATCAAGGATGTCCCTTACCATAAGGTACTCGATCAGACCTACAAGAATGCCCGAAAGCTGTTTTTCGGCAAATAAGCGGTCGCAACAACCCGGACCGACAGACGGAGGCTAAACATGGCATATCTGGGTAAGCCCGCATATACCATAGCGGTGCTGCAGAAGTACAATTACAACATCAAGAAGCAATACGGTCAGAACTTCCTCATAAGCGAGGGAGTCCTTGAAGATATCATCGACAAGTCGGGTATTACCGCAGACGATCTGGTCCTTGAGATAGGGCCCGGTATCGGTACCCTCACCCAGTATCTTGCGGAAAAAGCAAGGGCGGTCGTGGCTGTGGAGATAGACCGGACTCTTCTCCCCATCCTGGCGGACACCTTGTCTGACTATGACAATGTCACGGTCATCAATGATGATATCCTTAAGGTTGACATAACTGCAATTGCCGATGAGTATAACGGCGGACGCCCCATTAAGGTGGTGGCCAACCTTCCATACTACATAACCACTCCCATCGTTATGGGACTCTTGGAAGGCGATGCTCCGATAGAGAGTATCACCGTGATGGTACAGAAGGAAGTGGCTGACAGGATGCAGTGCGGCCCCGGCAGCAAGGACTACGGAGCCCTGTCTCTGGCAGTCGGATACTATGCCGATGCAAAGGTGATACTAAGCGTAAGCCCGGACTGCTTCATGCCGCAGCCCAAGGTCGGAAGCTCCGTCATCAGGCTCGATATATACAGTGAGCCCCAGGTAAGGGTCAGTGATCATAAGTATATGTTCAAGCTCATCAGGGCGAGCTTTAACATGCGCCGCAAGACACTGGTCAACGGGCTTATGGGCGGATCCTTAGGACTGACAAGAGAAAGGATAGAAGAAGCTCTTGAAGAGATGGGACTCAGCAAGACCATAAGAGGAGAGGCACTTACGCTTGAGCAGTTTGCGCTGTTAAGTGACATACTGTCCCGGAGCAGGTGATGCGGCTGCAGAGCCGGAAATGATCTTATATATGAACACAGAGATTAAGACGGATAAAAAAGAAAAAGGAATATCTTCAAGAGCGTTCAACACGCTCTTTTTGGCGGTCGTCTGCGGCGGGCTTCTGTGCGTGGCGCTCATAATGGTCGTAGTCGACCCTCTTTTTCATTATCATGCACCCATACCGGGGATGTCATATACGCTCAACGATGAGAGATATCAGAACAACGGGATCGTGAAGCACTTCGACTATGATGCGATGATCACCGGCACGTCCATGACCGAGAACTTCAAGACGTCCGAGGCGGATGCGCTCTTTGGCGTGCACAGCATCAAGACCTGCTTTATGGGCGGTTCATACAGGGAGATAAGCGACAACATAAGGACGGCGGTCGAGCATAATCCGGGGCTCAAGACGGTGATACGCGCGACCGATCAGTTCGACCTCATCACCCCTGCGGATAAGCATGTGTCCACGGACCCCGAGACGACATTTAAGTATCCGTGGTTTATCGTGGATGACAATCCCTTCAATGATGTCGAATATCTGCTCAACAAGTCGCTTCTCTCCGATGCGGTCACGGATGTGAAGATGACTCTTACCCATACCCCGTCGACGACTTTTGATGAATACATGAATTGGATGAGCATGTACACCTTCGGCCGTGATGCGGTCCTTGCAACTTATGCCCGTCCGGAGCAGTCAGATACGGTTATCCCCCTTACCGATGAGGACAGGGAGATGATAAGGGATAACCTGACTAAGAACGTGATCGAGCTTGCCGCCGACTGTCCTGACGTGACCTTCTATGTATGGATCCCGCCATACAGCGTCTGCTACTATGATGTGGAGAAGCGCAAGGGGACGCTTAAGAAGGATCTGGATGCGATGGAATATGAGCTTGAGCTGCTTACCGGCATCGACAATATCAGACTCTTCGGCTTTTCGGACAGAGAGGACATTGTGACAGATCTGTCACTTTATAAGGACATGATCCACTACGGAGAGTCGGTCAACAGTGAAGTCCTGCGTGCCATGGCAGCAGGCGAGGGCCTTATCACTTCGGATAACCGTGAGGCTTACATGGAAAGGGTCAGAGACATATTCCTTGATTACGATTATGACAGTATATATGAATAGAGGTTAAGATGCTTTTTAATTCCTATTACTTTCTCATATATTTCCTGCCGATAGTGCTGCTTGTGTATTACGGAGCCCATAAGCTCGGTCTGCACAGGATGGCACTTGTTGTGCTGTCCGTGGCTTCGTTTGTTTTCTATGCCTATGACAATGTATATTATCTGGCACTCCTTGCAGGCAGTATTCTTATCAACTGGTGCATGGCTTATATCATGAACACCAGGATAAAAAAGAGTGCGACTGACACTTACTCCACCGGGGAGAGTGAGACATCCGCACGACCGCTTAAGGACGGAGCACAGAAGCTGATACTCATTCTCGGCATCCTGATTGACATTGGTGTCATATTCTATTTTAAGTATTATGACTTCTTCATAGAGAATATGAACTCTCTGTTTAAGGCAGACTTTAACTTAAGACACATTGTACTGCCTCTCGGAATAAGCTTCTTCACATTCCAGCAGATATCATACCTTGCGGATACCTATAAGGGTGAGACAACCGGCTACTCATTTATCGAATATGTGGCATTCGTGTCATTCTTCCCGCAGCTCGTGGCAGGTCCGATCGTTCTGCACAGTGAGCTCATACCCCAGTACAGGGATGAGAGCAGATGGAAGATCTCGGCAGACAGGCTGGCAGGCGGTCTCTATGTGCTTGCAATGGGTATGTTCAAGAAGGTCATAATAGCCGATAAGTTCGGTCAGCTTGTGACCTGGGGATGGGCAGACTTATCGTCGAGAACAAGTATGGATCTTCTGCTTGTATCGATCTTCTATACATTCCAGTTATACTTTGACTTCAGCGGATACTGTGATATGGCCATAGGTATAGCGAAGCTGTTCTCGCTTGACCTGCCGGTTAACTTCAACTCGCCCTATAAGGCCGTATCAATCAACGACTTCTGGAAGCGCTGGCATATGACGCTTACCAGGTTCCTTACCAACTATATCTATATACCTCTCGGAGGTAATCGTAAGGGTAAGGTACGTACATATGTGAATATACTGATCGTCTTCCTTATAAGCGGTATCTGGCACGGAGCCAACTGGACATTCATCTTATGGGGAATGATACACGGAATCCTTCAGGTGATAAACAGGATGTGCAGGAAGGTATGGGATAAGGTACCTAAGGCGATAGCATGGCTTGTGACCTTTATACTTGTCAACTTCTTATGGATCATGTTCTATGCTCCGTCTGTAGCGGATGGGGTGTTCGTGTGGAAAAAGATCGTTTCTTTTTCTGATATGCACATCAGTCCGGATGTTTTTTCACTCTTCATAATGAATGAGATCAATACGGTCTTAGGGATGCTGGGTCCTGTAGGGGCCTTCTTAACCGGACATATAGGCTGGTATATGATCGCGTATCTGATACTGTCGTTTGTTGTCTGCCTGTGCTGCAAGAACCTGCATGAGGAGGAGTTTAAGCCTACGGCAGGCAAGGCGGTCCTCTCGGCGCTGCTGCTCATATGGGCAGTCATATCATTCTCAGGAGTATCGGTATTCCTGTATTTTAATTTCTAAAGCCAAAATACCCCCAAATGGCGGTAACGGATATTTAATAATCCGTTATAATCTATTATTATGTGGGCGCTTACGATCAGATACAGGATCCTGGACCGTGATGTCAGGACCCGTATAACGGCGGCCTGCGCGTTTATGGGGATGCTTTTATAAAAGTAATTCTTAGGAGGCAGAAAAATGAGAAAAAGGCTTGTAACCTGGGCAGTCACGATCGCGATGATCGCTTCGACCCTCATGCCGGTCATTCCGACATACGCTGAAGAAGGCGATGTCAGAAACGGCGACATTGTAACGGAAAGCTTAACAGAGACTGAAACGGAAACTTTGGAGACAGAGTCTTTATCAGGATCTGAAGAGGAGAGTTCCCTGACGGAAACTGAGGTCTTAGAAAGCTCTGAAGGTGAAGAAGGGATATCGGAGACTTCAGAAGAGTTAAGTGATGAGTCTGAAGAACTCACTGAGAGTGAGGAAGAGACTTCGGAGACCGCAGAAGTTGCAGAGACTACAGAGGCAGAGACTGTCATGGAAGTTTATGCAGATCCGGCAGTTGAAATGATCGGAGCTGCGAATCCGGCCGATGGCATAGATAAGCCGGCAAAAGTCCTGGATGACAGCCTTGATGATGGTATAGAGGTGTATCTGGGTTCCGATATCCTGCGAGAGAAAAGCAATACGGAATACACTCCCAGGATCATATTCGGATCCAGATGGTGGAGTGCTATCGGCTACAGGGATACCGGAGTGAGCTATGGGAACCAGAATACCCTGAACCTGTTAAAAGATATCGATTTTGATAATGAAGACCCCGTGAAATTTGGTAATTCAATAGAGTACGGCAAATCAGATATCAAGGAACAGATAGACATTTATGCAGAAGATCTGCTAAGCCCGTTTGAGAAGGCTGTGATAAGTAAACGTGATCTGAAGGGCGGAGAAAAGAATGGAGCCGGGGAAAAATACGGGATCGCCGGGGATGATGTGAAAGATGCGGTTCTGTGGCCTTTATGCTCAGAAGAAGTGTGGCATGTGTATCGTTCGGTCATGGGAAATGACGAATTCTGGAGTTGTTCACCGGGGCAGAATAAGGACTGCATAGCTATAGGGGGAAGGAATTCTAACCCATATTTCTACGGACTGAAGTACTCGGATGAAGCTTATATACGTCCCGCCTGCAGCATTCCTGTGTCGAAGATCCTGTTTACCACCAAGGTCGGTATGAGGGGTTATATGGGTCGTCAGGGGCTATACAGACTAATGCTTTATGACAGTAATATCCAGCTGGGTTATAAGAACGTGGATCAGATGCTGACCGGAGACGGCGTGCAGATGACCATTCCTTATACCGTAAATATCCCTGCAGGTTATAACGCGGATGGTATTATGGTCATGGTCTCTCTGATCGATGAAAAAGATGAAGCCGGACGGAAATTCTTATATTATGGAGAACTGGAACCGGATTACGAGAGCATAGTTAAGGAAACAACGAATGGATATACGAAGATCACGGGAACAGGAACGGTCGTCATCCCGAACGAACTTGATCCCGAGCTGGTGTACAGGTCTGATATCCTGCTCAATGCAGTGATCGAAGGAGAGACTGAAGGAGAGTTTGAAGAAGGGCTTGGACGATATTACAGATACTCAGATATGTCAAGCGAGATCGTCAGGGTATCTTCGGTCAATATCACCCGCAGAGCCAACCCCAGAGTGACTTTTGATACGCAGGGATATTGTACGGCTCCCAAAGCGCAGGAGGTCCCGCTGGAGGGATATGCAGAGAGGCCTGATGATCCTGTTTCGGATGATGCTAAGTATGTATTTGACGGCTGGTATGATAATCCGGCCTGTTATGGGGGTGAGTATGATTTTGATACTCCGGTAACGAAGGATATCACCCTTTATGCCAAGTGGAAGAGGGCGCCTCTTGTTGTAAAGTTCTATAAAAATGACGGAACCTCCAATATATTTTGTGAAGAGGAAGTAGAATACAATGATAAGCTGCCGGAACCGGATTCCGATCCGGAACGGGATGGCTATTTGTTTGACGGCTGGTATAAGGATCAGGCATGCACGTATGGCTATAAGTACGATTTCGATCATTCGGTTCAGAACGATCTTAATCTTTATGCCAAGTGGCTTAAAAGGTATGAGATCACATTTGATCCCGTAGGCGGCAGCGGATCCATGGAACCTGAATACAGATATTCCGGAGAGTATTATACGGCTCCCGAGTGCGGATTTACCCCTCCTGCAGGACAGAGGTTTAAGGAGTGGTATTACACTGCCAAGGATATCTATGGAGAGGATCAGATACTTACCGCAAAACCGGGCAATCAGCTGCTTGTTTCGATCAAAGCCGATCTGGTGCTTCATGCCCAGTGGATGAATGATACCAAATATACCGTTCAGTTTGACGCAAACGGACACGGTACTGCGCCACAGCCCCAGACAGTCAGTTCGGGGTCTACGGCTAATAAACCGGCAGATCCGACGGCAGATTCATACAAATTTGTCGGCTGGTATACGAATAAACAGTACGGTGCAGATAAGCTGAACAGTTATTATTTGTTTGATTTCTCCAAGCCTGTGACGAAAGAAACTACACTTTATGCAGGATGGGAATTTATCGGAAAGATACAGGTAACCGTTAATTATACAAATTGTACCGGATTCAGGGCAGATGTCAGTAAGAGAGAAGCCGAAAAAGGCGAATCGATAACGGTTACACTGACAAAAGAAAGTGATTACTTCAATCTCCGATATATACAGGGTGTTCCATACTATAATACTAATTTTGGAATATTAAGCACAAAGACCGTAGAACCGGACAGTTTTACAGTGTCAGAGGACGGAAAAACATATACTTATACATTTATAATCCCGACACAGCAGACTGAAAATATAAAGATATATGCATACTCGGATCCGGTATCGGAACACACACATTATATGGAACGCCACCCCGGCAAAAAACCTACATGTACTGAACCGGGTGAAAACGGGTACTGCCTGTGCACTGTTTGCGGCTATAAATTTGAGTATTTTGGAAAAGAAGAAGGAATGCATTATGGTGCCGAAGGAGCTCATATCAGCGATGAGATAGACTTTGATACCTGGCGCTATATTCCGCCCACGAATCACCATAGTTACCCGGATACGACTCAGAGTACCGTCAGTCATATAGCTGCTAAGCCCGCCAACTGTAAAGAGAAGGGCTATAAAGAATGCTATTATTGCAGTTACTGCAAAAAGTATTACTCTGATGCGGAGTGTACTCATGAGATCAGCGATGCTGTTATTCCCGAAGATCCCGATGCTCATATATTTGTTGATACTACATACTATATGCCACAGTATCATTTTTCGGAGGATTACAAGCACTTAACTGCTTCAAAGGGGTGTGATAAGGGGTGCGGAGCCTGTCTCACGGAGACGGTTGATGTTGTTGTTAACTCATACACAGCTCCAACCTGTACAACGTCAGGCAGCATAAGTTATAAACTCAAGCCATTTTATAACCCGATGTTTGAGAGTTATTCAACCAAACCAGGGAAGGAGTCTGAGGAGCTTCCGGCACTTGGACATGATTATCGCACAGAGTATTACTGGGATACGGAGAGCGATCCGTATAAAGTGACCGGAACCGTGATCTGCTCCCGCTGTCATGACAAGCTTGCCGAAGAAACAGTCAGCGTGACTTCAGAGAAGGCCGAAAGATATACAAAGCTTACGGCAGCCTTTACAGATGAACACCTGGCGGATAAGACACGGAATATAGCTGAGATTTCATTTGATTTAAACGGTGTGGAAGGAACCGCTCCGAAGAAGCAGATCGTCTTCACAGGCGATACCGCACAGATCCCGGAGGAACCGTCAGCGGATGGACTGGTCTTTTACGGCTGGTATACGGAAGCCGCCTGCTATGCGGACTCAGGATTTGACTTTGGACGGGGTGTAACGGAAGATACGATACTCTATGCCAAATGGGGAGCACCTGCGTTCTTCCGTGTAGAGTTTGATCTGAACGGTCACGGTGAACCCATAGATCCTGTGGCGGTGAATAAAGGGAATACCATTATACCGCCCGAAGACCCGACTGCCGGAGGATATACATTTGCCGGATGGTTCATCGATAAAGCTCTTACCATACCATATGTTTTTGGTGCGGAAGTTACTTCGGATTTAACGCTTCATGCGAAATGGATATCCGCTGCAAAAGAGACAGTCTCAGTATCTTTTGACATGGGTGGATACGGCAGTACCATTCCAGAGCGCATCATCCAGAAGGGTCAGAAGGTAACACAGCCCGATGATCCGATAGATTCAGAGAAGGTTTTCGTGGGCTGGTTTGTGGATGACACCTTTGCATCTAAGTTTGATTTTAAAAAAGCTGTTAACAGCAATATAACCATATATGCGAAGTGGGAGGAAAAAGATCCCGACGGATTCTTTGCATACTTCGATATCAAGAAGGACACGCTCACATATAACAGCGGGTTGAACAGATATGAGCATGTCTACACGACAGGCAAGATCACACCATTAATTGTTGTAGAAGACTTTGGCGGAAGGAAGCTTAAGGAAGGCACTGATTATACGATCAAGTACACCAACAATGTCAATGTTGACAAAAAGGGCAAACCTGCAGTTGCAAAGATCACGGGTAAGGGCAACTACAAGGGTTCCAAGAAGCTGTTATTCTATGTGACGCCCAAGTCAATAGGAAGCGGTTCGGATGCCACACCTTCAGAAGACATACTTTTATATGATATAACCGTTAAGAGCGGATCAAAGGTCGCACCGATACTTTACTATAACGGATACAAGCTTGCCGCTAAGAATTACACTCTTGTGAGCAAGACGGGCAGTCTGAAGATAACGGATGCGGATGATGTATCCAACCTTAAGCTTACGATCACGGGTAAGGGTAACTTCTCAGGATCGATAAAGGAAGCAGATATCACAAGACTGTCTAAGCAGGAGATTGCGGCTAAGACGATCAATAAGGTAACGATCAAACCCGGTGTGACATTTACATACAACGGAAAGTATCAGGGTCCTACAGCCGAACAGCTTAAGGTTATGGCAGGTAATGTAGTAGTCGAACCTGAGAATTATGAGATAAAATATTCCAATAATAAAAATGCCGGAGCTGCCAAGGTCATCGTATCCGGTATTAACGGTTATGCAGGAAGTGTCGTAAAGACATATAAGATAGTTCCCGATAAGTCAGTCTCTGTCATGACGGTCACGGCAGATGCGGAAGTCACATATGTTAAGGGCGGAGCAAAGCCTGCCATCAAAGTTACGGCTAAAGCCGGAGAAGATGAGGTAACGCTTAAGGAAGGCAGAGATTACAAGGTAACATATAATGGCAACACCAGGGTTAATGCTGCCGCATCTTACACTGTTTCATTCCTTGGCAATTACAAGGGACAGAGTGCAAAGAAGGGTGTATTTGCTGTCAAGGCTGCTCCTTTTAACACGGAACATGTGTCGGTCAAGGCATCAGACCTTATATACGGCAAGCCGGGCAAGTATCTGTCAAAACTCTATGTAACATATGACGGAGTGATACTTACAGGTAAAGAATACACGGCAACATATAAGATCGGTGAAGAGGATATCACGAAGCGTAAGAACTATACTCTTACGGGAGATTCGGTCAAAGTGAACGTGATCCTTAAGGGTAAGGGCAACTATGCAGACACGGAGATACCGGTGAATGACTGCTACAGCATCAAGATCAAGCCTGCAAATGCAATAGACTTAAGCAAGGCCAAGATCTCAATGAAGGGTAATCCCAGGAAGGGCATACCTGCACAGTCGTATACAGGCTATGAGATCAGACCTGACTTTGATGTATATATCAAAGTTGAAAAAGACTGGGTGACAGCAAGTGAAGCAGGCCTTGTCGCAGGAGTTGACTATGACATTACTTATATGAACAATACTGCCAGAGGAAAGGGCACTGTCTTAGTCAGAGCAAGGGACGCTTCGGAAAAGGCTGTTAACAGCAAGAGTGCAACATTCACTATCGGACAGCGTACTTTGTCATTGCTCCTACAGCTGTTCAGGTAGGCAACGGACAGAGAAAACATAAAGATATGCCGTTACAGGGCGGGATCAGACTGATCCCGCCTTTTTTCTGTTATGAATGACTTATATTGCAACGGATATAATAGTGAGAACATACGCAAAGCACATAGTGAGAAGGTCTGAAATATGGTAATATAAATAATTAAGCAAAAAGCAGAAACAAACGGATAGAACAAGGATTATTCAGCATATAAAAAGTGATCAGCAAAGATTCGGTTTCAATGTGCGAAGGGAGGACTCTATGGGCATCACAAAGACTATAAGAAGAACAACCGCAATGCTTTTGAGTGTGCTGATGATATTTACATCAGTGGATCTGGCGGCATTGCAGGTACATGCGGAAGAGCGTATTCCGGAGGAAGGATATGAGATAACTTCGGAATATGAAGAGACATCGGAGGTTTTAAGTTCACAGACTGAAGAAGAACCTACGACAGATGAGGAAGGTTCCGGTGCCTTAACAGAGGATCAGTCCGATGAGGATTTGGAAGAGACTTCCTTTACCGATGAAGAGTCTTCAGAGGATATGAGCGAGAGCTTATCCGAGACTGAAGAGACTGAGAGTGATATTAAGGAGGAGAAAGAGACTGAAGAGGATGCAGGTCTTTTAGGAGAGCCGGGAGAAATTGTATCAGCAAAAATAACGGTTTCTTCCAACTCTGTCAACGGTACGGTAACGATAGAAGATCCCGCCGTCAGCGAGGAAGGATTTGACGGTGTATGGTCATATACTGAGTCATGGTCACGCACAAGCATTGCAGTTAATTATGACTGTGTTGAAATGGAAGGCAGGGGAGAAGATTATATTGCTGATTTTACAGATGAAACTGCTTATACCCATGACGAAGAGAATCATACGGGAAGCAAAACGGTAGATTATTGCAGTATCGTTGAAGATAAGGTCAATCTTGTCGTATATATGGACTGGAATTACCGTCCTACAGATACTATTACCGTTAACGGAAAAGAATACTATATGAAGAACAGTGAAGCGGCTAAAGGTATGGCCGAAGAACTGCTTTTCCCGGATTTTTCAAATGCTTCAGACTGGTATGATATGTGCATCTTCTCACTGGATGACCAAAGAGTCAGATTTACTCTTAAGGATATACCGTTAAAGGATGTAGCTGATGGAGAGACCAGCTTAATAGATGAAGACGGTGTACTTAAGGTAGATGTAAATATCGATGTCCGTCCGATAGAAAAGAATGAGTGCCATTTAGGTTTTTTCGGCTGGACTACTGATGAAGAGAGTGATGATACAGATAAGTTCATCCCTGCTTCGGAAGCCAGGCTTATAAGCGTTCAGTATCCGGAAAGTATCTGGGTAGATTCTGACGGGGATGAGCAGGCAACAGATGGTGATAACACATTTGGTGCAGAGCCTCTTGCAGCGGAGAAGTTCTCAAAAAAAATATACAGGTACGCTAAGAATGTAATATACAATAATAATCCTGAAAATGAAAATGAAGGTGACCTGATCCTCCCGGCAGGTTCGGTTGTCACAATGAGCATAAAGCCGGAAGACGGGTATAAGATAGAGTTTGATCCGACGAATGCTGAGATCACTCCCGATGAAGATACTCCTGATCAGTATACGATTACCATTGGCAGCACAAGGGCAACCCTCGGTGCAACGTCAAAGAAGATCTTAGAACCCGGTGTGGCAGTTGTAACAGCGAAAGAGCCCGAAGACCCCAAAGAGTCGATTTATTATGAAAATATTGACAAAGATAATGACGGAATAGTAGATATCAATGCATATGAGGCTGCAGGAGAGAATATCATAGGACTGTTCTCTTCATGGGAAGAAGCGGTAGATGCAGTCAATGAAAGAGGGATCCAAGACAGATATGAATTTATCCTTACCGGAAATGTGGGCGGTAACACGGAAGAGAACGGACCGATAACCCTGACTTTCCCGGCGGCTGCAAATATGGAAAGTCTGGCAGTTGTGAGTGTACCGGCTGCAGATTCCGAAACTGACGGTAAATGGTATGACATATACTATTCCAATGAATTGAAGCCTTCAACCGGTATTATCTTTAAAGATGTGGGACTTGCTCCTTCTGCAGAAAATCTCGGTATTAAGGCGTCTTATTGGGTTGAGTTGGTAAATACCGAATTTGACAAAGGATCTGCACTCGGTTCCATAACAGGTAACGGTGAGAGCTTTGTTCGTCTGAAAATATCTTCCGGAACCGGAGAGTATGGCAGGATCTCCGGAAGCATAACAAATTGCGATAGTCTTATGGTCGAATCTGATCTTACGGTAAAAGGTGAGATAAAAACAAATGAACTGACCATCAACGGAAACAGTCTGAAAGCCGGGAATAAAGTTACCGTTACGGATGAGCTGGATTTATATAACAATTCTGTGCTTGATACCGTCGACAATAACGGAGCAGCCGTAACAATAGGCGATATTTATGTCTATGGTAATAACGGATACTCCATAACCTATTCCCGTAAAACAGCAACGAACAGTGCATCCGGGACCACTTCGCTGACGATCACGGGGGCGTTGATATTTGACGATCCGGATCGTTATCCTGATCCTGCTCCTGTAAATCTGATCGAAGTCGGATCAGGAGGAAATGCGTCCGCAGTAAATATTGACGGATCGGGGACTGCCAAGATGGGTCCGGACCGGCTGATAGCATCCATCGGCAATAATCCCACGTCGTCATTTACATATGTCAGTGCCTCAAAAGATGCCTCAGGGAATATCAGCATAAGTGCACCTGTGGCAAAAGGATATTTTGATCCCGAAGCAGAGACGATACTGATCAAGAGCGGTAAAGGTCTGTACTTCGCTTCTATGACAGAAGAGATCAGACACTCCGTAACCCTGCTTTCTGACGACAAATCTGATTCTAAGTGGCAGTTTATTGACTATAACGGAGCGATAACCCAGATCAATGACTTAAGCGATTCTGAAGGAGAGTACACGGTAGGACTTCTCCCGTATGTCGTGCAGGCTGCTGATAATGCAGAGCTTAAGGATACCGTCCTTACCGATAAAAAGCCGGTGGGAGCATTGGCACTTCCCGGACAGAATAAAGCTGCAAGGACCACGATAAAGTCACTTGCACTCAGATCCACAGGCAGCGATGAAACTGCACCCGTGACAATAAATGCAACAGGAAGCATCAAAGGCTTCAAACAGGTTGTATTTGATAATATATCTTTACACACGACAAAGCTGACCATGAATGAGCTTTCTCTGTCAAACACCTCACTTACGGCCACAGATGCTGTATCCATAGACAGACTGGATCTTGTCGCTTCTGATATTGAAGCGTCATCAAAGGCCACAGTGAAAAACCTGGCCACAGACGGAAGTATTGATTCATTCATCACGGTTAAGCAGAACACAAAACGTCTGCCCCTGTTTACCGTTAACGGGTTCATCAGCGGACAATTGTATGTAAAGGTCAAAAACTCAAAGGGTGAACTCATTGTGGAAAAAGATACGGCCGGGACAGGAGAGGTTAAGGGATCTTTAAGCGGGGTCGCACTTATTAAGGCGCCTAAAGCAAATACTGATAATGTCAGGGCATATGAGCTTAAGGACAGAGACGGAATAGTTTCTTATCTGAATGCGTCAGGGTATGTGATAAATGAAGATAAGGATATTATGCTCATTAAGGTGAGCTCAGAAGACGGCATATTCACTTATGCAAAGACATGGAACGATGCGGTGTCTGCCATCAACAACGCAAAGAGTAATTCCGACTACACGATAGCATTCCTTAAGTCCGGAAAATGGACGGGCAATTCGACAGTAGAAAACCTTAACGATGCGAAGAATTATCCCGTATACGGTTCGTATGCAACAGCCGGCAATCCGGATTCAAAAGCACCCAAGGCGCTTGCTTATCCCAAAACAACCGGTACGATCACTGTCACAAAAGATCTGTCTGACGGGGATGAGGGAACAGTTACGCTTATCAGTAACGGCAAGTTTTCTCCCAAGGCTAACCTTACGATAAAGGATATATCGATCAACGAATCGGTATATGACAAAAAAACAAAGAAGTATTCTTTGACGGATAAACTAACTCTCGTAATAGCAAATGACAGAACTGTCACTTTTGTGAATGCGGGACTGAAGTTTGTTTCGGTTACCGGCAAAAAGGGAGAACTGGTCCTTGATAATTCCGGTGCGATCGTAGACGGTGCAGTGAATGTAAGAAGCCTTGGTATTAAGGGAGGAACCATATCCCTGGCGGATAACGGGGCATTCTCGGCAACCGGGGTATATGTATCGGGAAACGGCAACAGTATCGATACAAAAGGAAAGATAACGATCACTGATATATACGGTAATGATGCTCTCGAGGATTCTTTAAGCATCGGATATCGCATATCTGCTCCGACATCAAAGGCAGCAGGTGTATCGATGCTAACGATAAACGGCAATGTCGCAAAGACGAAAGTAGTTCTGAAACCAGGACTTCCCGTATATGAGGGAGGTGCATATGCAGATTATCATGAGGCTACCGAAAGTGATCTTAAGGATGTTCTGAATGTGGCTTCTTCGGTTGATGAAGGAAGTCTGACATACGGTAATAAGTCTACATGGAACAATACCGAAGCGGGCAAGGCAAAGGGCTGGTATAACAGAAAGCTTGCCACACTTCCCAAGGCTGCGAACGATCTGTTCTCGGTAAGCGGCAACACCGGAGAAAATGCACTTAATCTGTACAAATCAGGTTCGGGATTATATATCTCAAGTGTTATTCCGTCTATCATCGTTACCGGTTACAGTAATGACAACTACTCTGACGGGAAGACATATGAAGGACATTTCCTCACGATAGGCGAGGCATTTAGTGAGATCGGCCGTATAAGGTCTAAGAAGCAGGCAGGTGATGACAATGCATATGTGATGATAGAACTCGGAGAGAATATCGGAACAGCTGAAGCACCTGTAAAGTTACCGGCAATGCCTTCTAATGTTAAGGGGATCAAGATCGCAGGAAAGGATACTGATCCCGTAACACAGGGAAATCAGAATCCTGTGATCTATATGACCGGAACGGCGCTTACACTTAAGAGTGATACGGAGTTATCTGATCTGACGATCATAAGCCGTAAGAAATCAAGTAAAAAAGCAACTGCCTATGATGTCGACGGTATATACAGCATTGCAGGCAAAAAGTATGCGCTGAAGATAAATAAGCTGATCACGGGAATAGTTAAGAATGTAAATAATGGTACTGCTTCCTCAACGGGATTAACTGAGCCCGTGATCTCAAAATGGTATGTAAAGGATATTGTCTGCGGATCGTTTACTGCTGACGGAGATCCCCAGTGGAGATCCGGTAAGGGCGGAACCCCGCTTATTGTTGAGAATAAAGTGGCTGTATCCGGAAAAATGACAAACAATATAATGGTACATACAGGCGGAGCTGTGACAGCCAGGACGATTGAGATCAATAAGCAGCTCATAGCCGGTTCCATTACTGTTCCGGATATAATAGTCGGAGCAACAGGATCGCTTGTTACAGAAGGAAACATTACCGCAAAGAATCTCTTCGATGTGAAAGCGATGGCTGTATCAGTGCATGGAGCCATCACGGCAGGAACAGTCAATGTAGATGGTGCTGTAAGGCTTAACAACGGAAACTTAACAGCTGATAATCTCTACATTGGAAAGAACATGGCAAATGTACCGCTTGATGAACTTTATGGAGAGGGTGGCAAGGAAAATGATATGTGGGCCGGAGTGACGGCAGACAATGTCGTTGTCAAAAAACTCCTTATCTTAGACAATGCAAGACTTGCCGTAAGAGGAACGCCCGGAACGAACACCGGATATATAAAGATCAAGGACCTTCGTGTGACCGCACCGGGTAATAAGATGACTGTAAGAGAGTCCAAAAAAGGCTTAAGCCAGTTAACGATCTCAGGTACCGTAACGGATCTTAAAGATGACGGAAATCATGCAGAATTACCTGCCTTGAATGAACCTGAACCTGTTGAGGTAGAGCTTATAGAAAATGATGCAACGGGTAAGGATCTTAAGCTGATAACGGCAGGAACACTCCTTATAAACGGTAAATATGCAAGTGCCGCATGGTTTATACCAAGACCCGCAGCCGAAGGTGTTAATGGTACTTATAATGAGAACGGAGGCATATATGCCGGCTCAAAGGCTGACATAAAGGCATGGCTGTACGGTTACAGCAGTGATGATCATGATTCGGATAAGACATATGAGGGAAGGTTCACCGGACTAAATGCTGCTTTGGCTGAAGCGGATGTTATACGCGCCAAAAAGCAGAAAGACAGTATCAATGCATATGCTGTCGTTGAACTGACAGATACTGTAGGAACGGCTGAAGCACCGATAGATTCGATAACCATGCCTTCTAATGTTAAGGGAGTAATGATCGTCGGAAAAGATATGGATCCCTCTAAAGAAGGAGTACAGGGTACTGAGATCTATATGGCCTCGAAAGAGCTTAAGCTTAAGAGTGATACTGAGCTTAAGGATATCAAGATCATCAACAGGACTAAGACAGCAACTGCCTATGATGGCGACGGTACATACAGTATCGCAGGCGGTAAGTATGCGCTGAAGATAAATAAGCTGATCACGGGAATAGTTACGAATGTAAATAATGGTACTGCTTCCTCAACGGGATTAACTGAGCCTGTGATCTCAAAACGGTATGTAGAGGATATTGTCTGCGGATCGTTTACTGCTGACGGAGATCCCCAGTGGAGATCCGGTAAGGGCGGAACCCCGCTTATTGTTAAGAATAAAGTGGCTGTATCCGGAAAAATGACAAACAATATAATGGTACATACAGGCGGAGCTGTGACAGCCAAAACACTTGATATCAATAAGCAGCTCATAGCAGGTTCCGTTAACGCTCCGAATATCAAGGTCGGAGCTACAGGCTCACTTGTTACAGATACAAATATAACCGCAAAGAAAGTTTTCGATGTGGACTCAATGGCTGTATCGACACACGGAAGCATTACCGCAGGCACGGTCGATGTAGACGGCGCGGTGAGACTTAATAACGGAAATCTTACAGCGGACTATCTCTATATCGGAAAGAACATGGCCAATGTACCGCTCGATAAGCTTTACCTGGAAGGCGGTAAGGAAAATGATATGTGGGCCGGAGTGACGGCAGATAATGTCAAGGTCAAAAAACTCCTGATCCTGGACAATGCAAGACTTGCAGTAAGAGGAAAGCCCGGAACGAACACCGGATATATTAAGATCAAGGATCTTCGCGTGACCGCACCGGGTAATAAGATGACTGCAAGAGAATCCTTAAAAGGCATAAGTCAGTTAACGATCTCGGGTACCGTAACGGATCTTTTGGATGACGGAACTCATGCCGGACTGCCGGATCAGAACGGGCCGAAACCTGTTGAGGTGGAACTTATCGAAAATGATGCAACGGGTAAAGATCTTAAATTAATAACAGTAGGAACGCTTCTGATCAACAGCAGGAAGGCCGGGGCAGAATGGTTTGTACCGAGACCTGCGGCAGATGACGTCAACTGTACATATAAGCAGGGTTCAGGTATCTACGCAGGCAAGGAATAACTCAACACCCGTACAGATAAAACCGGATAAAGGTTTAAGAAAGGAAAGGGATTCAAAATGAAAAAGGGAAAGAGCTTAAGGAAACTACTGGCTTCGTTACTTGCAGTGGTATTGGTAACGGGCCTGGCAGGCATGGATGTAATTGCGGCGATACCTGAGGGTGGTGCTGCCGTGTCTGATGTATCGGAGGCGCCTGAAGAGGCTTCGGATAAGGTGACGGAGGAAGAGTCCGTCCGGTCCGAAACGGAGTCTGCTGCTGAAGAAGGATCACAGATTGAGGGAGAAGGCTTTACTGAGGAAGAACCCGATGAAGTTAAGCCGGATGAGGGTTCCGAGGATATTGCGGAGAGTGATCCTGATACAGTATCGGAAGAAGATGTCAAGGAATCCGTTATGGAAGAAACATCCGGAGATGTCGAGCTTGTCAGTGATACGGATTATAAGATCTGGGTCGGAAAAGACCATGTCACAAGCGATAAGGTTAGCGGAGAAGGCTGGGAATATGATCCTGAGTCAAATATCCTTACCCTGTCGAATGCGCATATAACGGATTACAGCGAGGTCGAAGATTATCCGGGTCGTTGGGAAAAAGCGGGCATTTACATAGGTTCGGACAGCTTAATCATCAATCTTGTCGGTAACAACATAATAGATGAAAACTGCGGCGATACAGATGAAAAGATTATTGGTATTATCGGTGGTTATGACAATGACGAGATAACTTTTTCAGGAGCCGGACATCTTGATATTTCCGATTGCTACACCGGAATAAGGGCAGAGCGCAATCTTTTAATATCCGGAGCCGAAGTCTCGTCTGAAGGAAAGTATAGCGGCGTCAGAGTTCTGTATGGGGAATTGAGTGTAGACGGCGGATCTTTGTATGCCAAAAAAACGGGATTAAGCGGTTCCGACTATGGTTTGTATGCGGGCAGCACACATAAAGATGTAGTATTGAGTTCAGGAACTCTTGTCGTTGATTCTGTTGGTGACGGTGTCAATATCAGAAGTAACCTTAAACTCGACGGAGGTACATTTACTGTCAGAAGTAAGGGAGCCTACGCAGTAAATGTTGTCGAAGGGAGTATTCAGATCAGTGACGATCTTGAGATATCAGATCCGGTAGAAGGGCAATTGATAAACTATGGTAAGAGATTCGGGGACAAAGACGGAAATACAGCCAAAAGTGTAACAGTCCGGCCGAAAAATATGAGTTCTTACAATATTATAGCTCATGGCCTTCATCATGTAACAAGATTTTCATTTGACAGCGGAAAGCAACAGGCTTATCAGGGAGAGTTGGTCCATGTAAATATAGATAAAGTCGAGGATGGTTACAGATTTGTTTCATTACAATACGGCCCGGCAAATGATACAGACACTAAATATACTGCTTACGGGAATTCGTTTATTATGCCGGGTTATGAAGTAAATATTTATTTTGAATGTGCCGAGATCATAAAATATCCCTTCTATGTAGGCGGCGTACAGGTGAATGATCAGAACAAATCCAATATCTTTGGTGATAATACGGCTTCATATGTCGGAAATGCAGGCGGAGGAGTTCTGACACTCAGTAATGCGGATATATCCGGAGCATATCAGTATTCGGAAGAGGCGGACGAAACAGCCAATATATATTCGGATCAAGAAGACTTTGAACTTGAGATCGCGCTGACCGGAGAGAACAGTCTGTCCGAAGCCGGCAGAGGAATACTGCTGGAAGGAAGTGCCAATGAATTAGACTTATACGGAAACGGAAGCCTGAAAATCGTAAGTTCGAAATATGCAATAGTTGCTTCTGACATAACATTTTCGGATGGTACGGAACTGGTTGCACCTAAAGGCGGAAAATTAGGAAGTCTAGGCGAACAAAGCAAGACTGTTTTCAGAAAAGACGACACAACAGCTGCTGAAAAAGTCATACTCGGAAAACCGGTGGATATGTCGAATGCAGTGATAACGCTTGGTGCACCTCTTACATATGACGGAGAAGAAAAGACACAGGAAGTGGCATCGGTCACTCTTAACGGAAAAGAGATACCCGCGTCAGATTACACCATTACAGGTAATACGGGTACGAATGCGGGACAGTATGAGCTGACAGTAACCGGATCTGAAGACAGCATTTATTCGGGAGAGGTTAAAAAACAGTTTACGATCGGTAAATTACCCGTATCTCCGGTTGTGACGGTTACAGGTGAATACACGTTTAATGATCTCGAGCCGATCATCCCGACTATGTCGGTTAAGGTCGGTGATACAGAGCTTAATACAGCGGATTATACCGTCAGTGCGACCGACAACTGTAACGCAGGTACAGGAAAGGTAACTGTTTCCGCAGCAGAAAACAGCAACTATATCTTCAGTGATATCACAGAGGAATTTGTGATAAAGAAGGCAGTATATGATAAAACTGATAAGATCAGCTTTACCGGGGCTTACGCATGTGATCACGAAGAGGAAGTGAACGTTGATCTGCGCGAATACCTGCCGGAGAAATGCGGGACTGTAGAATACGGCACCCCTGTCAGCAGCGGAAACCTGGTGTTTAAGACAGTTCCTTCAATAGCGGAGGATGTGCTTTCATTCACCTTAAAGGCAGCAGATGACAATAATTCGGGAACGATCGTAATCGATGCGACTACGCAGAATTACAGCAATGAATTCACCATCACGATGACGGTGGAACAAAAAGCGATGGTTCTGTATGAGAAGATCAATAATGAACTGACAAAATGTACGGAGAAAAATCTGAATGTCGGAAAGAGCTTTACACTCATTCCTTCGTTTGTAGATGAAACAGTGACAAATAAGAGAGTTGTCTGGAAGAGTTCAAATCCGGACATCGCAACAGTGTCACAGGACGGAAAAGTCGTTGCTCTTGCGGCAGGAGAGACAAAGATCAGCGCCATGAGCGAACTCAATCCGGACACTTATTCGGAATGCAATGTGATCGTGAAAGAACCCGTTACTGAAGTGATACTCGATAAGAAGAGCTATTCCATGGGTGCCGGTGAGTCAGTCCTTCTCGATGTGCAGATGCTCCCGCTCTCCGCTTCACCCTCTGTAATATGGACTTCCGGCAATCCTGAGGTCGTTATGATATATGATGAGACCGGAGTGACGGAGCTTACCGGTTCTGATACCGATACACACAGAGTCATGCTTAAGGCTCTAAAGGCAGGAACTGCCAAGATCACTGCAATGGCTGCAGACGGGAGCGGAAAGAAGGCGGTATGCACCGTAAGCGTCGGTAATCCCGTATCAGGATTCACTATTGCGGGAAAAGGAAAAGTGACAGAACTGGCATATGGCAAGACATTGGCGATGAAGGTAACATGGGAGGATGCCAAGAAAAAGCCCAAGAATACCGGAGTGGAATGGAAGGTTGAAAAGATAGAAGGAGAAGGTGACACAGCTGTCATATCTGATGCGGCAGGAATCGCAGAGATCTCAGCAAAGGGAGTACTTAAAGGTCTCTCAGAAGGCAGAGTCAGAGTAACAGCTACAAGCACAGCCAATCCGGAAAAGAAAGCAACAGAGGATATAAACATATATATTCCCGTTAAGAGCGTAAAGCTGAACACAACATCCGGAACAGTCGGAACTTCTGCCGAAAGCGGAAGCCTGCAGTTACAGGTATATCTTACTGCTGCAGACGGTTCGCTCGGAACATCAGAGAATGAAGCGGGACCGGACGGAAAGTGCGATATAAGCGGAAGCAATGCAACGGGTACTGTATCAGGTTCTGCTCCAGTTGTGACATTCAGTGTGGATGATAAGTATAAGAGTCTGATCGAGGTCGGAGCATGCGGATCGATCACAGCCAAACCCGATGCAGCCGCTACCAGGAACATCCCTGTCAAAGCAACGATAACCGCATACGGAGGATACAGCAAGACTCTGACATGCAAGGTCAATGTTGCAGCAAGCAATCCGCTTAAGAGTATTAAACTGTCGAAGACAAAACTGTCCGTTGGAGAGGGTAATACTGCCGATATCAAGATTACATTAAAGCCGGTCAATCCGGACGGAGGAAGCAGAATCGCATGGAAAAGCTCCGATGAAAGCATAGCGGCGGTCGATGAAAACGGTAATATCATTGGTAAAAAAGAGGGTGTTGCAAGCATTACATTTACTACCGAAGCTAAGGCCGATAAGAACGGGAAGCCTGTGCAGTTATCAGCAGTATGCAAAGTGACGGTTACACCGAGTGTCAATAAAGTAGACTTTACCAATGCGGAACAGCTGGCAAAGAAAGGGCTTGCAACAGGAAAAACATATTCCCTTAAGACTGCACTCGAATACAGCGGAGAATCCAAGGCAGCGACCAACTCACTGACCTGGATCAGTTCGGATACATCGGTCGCAACGGTATCAAATAAGGGTGTCGTAAAGGCACTGAGTCCGGGAACCGTGACTGTTACGGCAAAGTCGGCAGACAAAAAGATCGCGGGAGAAGCACCCGGGGCAAGCATAACATTCAATACATATGCAACTGTCAAAAGCATAAAGGCCGACAAAAAGAAGATGACCGTCGGAACACAGACAGGAAGCGAGTATGGAAGGATAAGCATAGTAAAGGTTCTTCCCGTAAATGCCACCTATACATCTGTTCTGTGGACAACGGGTAATGACGGTATTAAGCTGGCTGCGATCGACAGAAATGCGGATAGTTCCACAGGAGAATTCAAAACGGCACTGTCAGAGGAAGCCGGAGTCATAACAGCAGAAGATCAGGTACTTGTTGTAATGGGTGTTAAGCCGGGTGTGACCAGGATAACAGGTATTGCAACAGACGGTTCAAAGAAGAAAGTCACCTGCACTGTTACCGTAAGAGGAAAAGCAACAGGATTGAAGCTCACTGAATCTGCCGGTAAGAACGGACTCAACGACGTAACGATCGCTGATAATGAAGGAACAACCGAAGTTGAGTATACATCTTCAATGAAGGCAGGAGCAAAACAGAAGCTTAAGCCTTTAGTGGATATAGAAGGAATATCTGCTTCTGTTACAGATAAGACGAAAAAGCAATATGCCGCATATAAGAAGTACACGGATGTGAGCGTATCATACAGAAGTTCGAACACGGCGGTTGCTGTCGTTGATAAGAGCGGAACAGTCAAGATCGCATCAAATGCGGCAGCAGGCAGTACTGCAGATATCTATGCCGTTACCTCGGACGGAGTAAGTATTGCCAAACTCACCGTAACAGTAAAGTAGGAACATAAGCGGCACTCGGAATGACGGTATATACACATAATTATACAAAACAACGCTGTTCTGGATTATAATAATGACTATGAAAAAGATAAAACGACTGATACTGACGACCATAATGATACTGGCGGTTCCCGCGATGATGATCACGGGATGCATGTCCGAGAACGCACCGGATGATGAGACGGACGGGGCCCTTAAGATCATCAATAAGACATCCGAAAGTGAGCAGGATGCATCACAGAATATTCCTGAGGAGGACCTGCACAATACGGACATTAAGCCGTTAGGAATGGATTATGACAGTGATTCTCCGGCAGACTGCACTGTCAGCGCGGAGTTTACGATCAAGGATTTTGACCTGGATGCGGGCACACTGTCATTTACCGCATATACGGAGGAGCTGTTCGATGCGGCAGAGATATCTCTTATGCAGATAGGCGATACTCTCAATGTCGGCGGACAGGCCATCGTCGTGGAATCCATCCAGGATAAGGACGGAGAGCTCATAGTCAACGGCGGTATCGAAGAGGGAGGGACCGACCTCATATCAAACGGGGGCGGGACCTACAGAGTCCACGGTATGGATGATTATGCCACATATGTCGAGATAGGCAGGAGCACGCTGTCCATAAGCGAAGATCTTAAGATAAGCGACGGATATAAGGATGCTTCTTCACCCATAGAATCTGACTATGAGGGGCTTGCAGAGTATCTGGAGAATCTGGAAGGAGCATCGGATTCCTACAGCTATCTCTCGACGAAGGTCAGGATAGAGAAGGGCAAGATAGTTGACATAACAAGAGATTGGACACCGTAATCCGGAACAGGACCGTATCGGATAATTGCCGATATACACAGGGAATAGCGAATAACAAAGCCAGGAAAGGGAGGTTGACATAATGAGCAGAGTGCTTGTTTTTCTTGCAGAAGGATTTGAAGAGATAGAAGGCCTTACGGTCGTAGATCTGTGCAGAAGAGCCGGGATAGAGACAGAGACGGTATCGATCACCGATAAGCCTTCGGTGGTCGGCTCGCACGGGATAGAGATCGGGGCTGATACGACCTTAAGCGCGGCCGATTTTGCGGCAGCTGACATGATAGTACTGCCGGGAGGAATGCCGGGGACGAAGAATCTCGAAGCATGTGAGCCGCTTATGGCCAAGGTGGATGAGTTCATAGCGACGGGCAAGAAGGTATCCGCCATATGTGCGGCGCCCACGATACTCGGACACAGAGGACATCTTAAGGGCCTTAAGGCAGGGTGTTATCCGGGACGCGAATCAGAGCTTGAGGGAGCGAACATAAGCTTTGATAAGGTATCGGTGGCAGGAAATATCATCACAAGCCGTGGACTCGGGACGGCGATCGAATTTGCGCTGGCGATAATCGAGTCGCTTACGGATAAGTCCACAGCGGACAAGATTGGGCAAAGTGTGGTATACTTACCGGTATAGATGCTTGTGGCATCATGTGTGTAAAGGGATAAGGGAATTGTATGATAGGTATAAGGCTTAATATCTATGTAGACAGTTATATCAGGCAGAAGGAAGTACTAAGAGCTGTTGTAGAGACGAAGAATGCCGAGAATGAGGGGCTCCATGACGCGGTCAGGAATGAGTATGTTCTGATACCTTATGACGGAAGACCTGATTATGAGAAGAACCGGTTCAGCCTGCTCGTAAGCGATGACTCCATGCTGCTTGCGGAGTTTTCGGCGTATGAGGGCGTGAGCACGCTCTTTATCGGGGACTGCAGCACGCTTACGGAGAGTGAACAGAAGAAGATCGACAACATCCTGTCGGAAGATATGCCGAGGATGGTCCTGTATAAGGGTATCTCTCATATCATTGAAGGCGTGATCGGCCGTTACAGTGAGTGGCTGTACAAGTACATATTCCAGTCACTTATCGACAGTTCTCCGGATATGGTATGGGTCAAGGATGAGCAGGGCCGGCATGTGATCCTCAATGAGGCGTTTGGCAGGATCGTCAATAAGTCAGTGGACAGCTGCCTGTATAAGGAGCATCCGGATATATGGGACATACCGTGGGAGGATTATGAGTCTTCCGATTTTGCCTGCAGGAGATCCGAGGAGGCCATCATATCTTCGGGCAAGATGGGCGTATTTGACGAACTGGTGCTCACGGGCGGTGAGATGAAGCAGTTCACGACCTACAAGACCCCGTTATTCGATAAGCTGGGCAATGTGATCGGTACCTGCGGTATCGGGCATGACGTGACCAATCTTTCCAACATGGGTATCGAACTGTCCATGCTGGTGGACAATATCCCCTTCCCCATGGCCGTGCTCGATGCGGGCTGGAATACCATGCAGATGAACGCGGCGCTTATGGATCTTACAGGGGTTCACAGGGCCGAGAGGTTCAATTACAGGGATTGGAAGTCGAGCAATCTGCAGCCTGCGGGGGATGTCATTCAGTCGGATGACAGAAAGAGCAGCCGTCAGGAGTTTAAGTTCATCAAGGATGACAAGAACTATAACTTCAATGTGCTCGAGAAGGTCATCATAGATTTTCAGGGCAATATCACGGGATACTTCATCCTGATGCAGGATATCACTTACCAGCGGATATACGAGGACACCATTATTACGGCCGCCAATACGGATGTGCTGACGGGCATCTATAACAGAAGATACTTCTATGAATATCTGGAAGAGAACATCTCGGGACAGATGACTCTTCTGTATATGGATCTGGATAATTTCAAGAAGATCAATGACACATACTCTCATGCAAGAGGTGACGATATACTTAAGCGCACCGCCGTTCATCTGAAGGAGATATTCCCCGACGGAGTCGTGGCGAGACTTGGCGGCGATGAATATGCCGTGGTCTTAAACGGCGGCATCAATCAGGCGGAGCTTGATGTGAAGTGCCACAGACTCGAAAAGGCAGTCCGTAATCTCTGCCGACCCGGCGGACCTTACGTGACGATCAGCATAGGCGTGGCTTCGACTGACGGATCCAAGACAGTGGACGACCTTATCAACGAGGGCGACGGCCTTATGTATGAGATCAAGAAGAAGCACCATGAGATAATGGAGAACGATCCCGCCATCTACGAGACGGGCAGGAGATGAGAACTAAGCCATAGGATTTATGGACAACCGATCGATCAGAGATAACAGAAGGAATGAATATATTGAATTGCTCCGCTTTGTCTTATGCGTGATGATCTTCATCCATCACTCGGGACATGTCACAGGCGGAGCAGTCACTTTGTTACCATCCGGAGGCCTCATCGGCGACGCCTTCTTCATGCTGACAGGGTATTACGCCGTGCGCCATATATGCGTCCGCACGGGAAAAAATAAGACGACTGAGTCATCAGTTACTCCGGGTAAGGATGAGATATCGGGGCGACCGCTCCTGTACTGCATTAAGTATACGCTTAATAAGCTCATAAGGCTGTTTCCCTATATGGCTTTCGGAACGGTCATCATCTATATCCTTGAATATGTCAACGATATCAGGCTTAAGGGCTCCGTAGATGTGGTTGACATAACGTCAAGATCAAAAGATATGCTCATAGAACTGCTCTATCTTCCCTTAACGGGACTTATGGGAGAGATCAGTGCGCTTAACTATCGGAACGCTCCGATGTGGTATCTTTCAGCCCTGTTGATCGCCCTTCCGGTCGTTATGTATCTGTGCATACGACTCGGTAAGGTATTTAAGTATATTCTTGTCTGGGCAGTTCCGGTCTGTCTTCAGATATTCATGCTTAAGGCTTTTAACGGTGTTCTGCCCTGGCAGCAGTTTGCGGGACCCGTAAGCAGCGGATATATAAGAGGCATATCGAGCCTTCTTATGGGCGGAGGGATATATTACGTATCGGAGTATATTAGGAACAGATATAATTCCGGATATACTTCAGGTACTGCAGATACTACAGCTACTGCAGATACTGCGGCAAAACAGGCTCGTCCTGATGCCGGATACGGGCGGAAAGGGAATAAGTCAAAGGCTTTTTGGGTGTTCTCGATCTTAGAGGTCGTACTGCTTATAGTATTCTTCGGCTGTGTGGCGGTCGGTGTGACCGGCTTTTACGAGCTGGCCGCCCTGTATGTAATAGAAGCGATGTTTATGCTTAGCTTAAGCGGCATCACATTTTTATCAGGACTGTCGTTTAAGCATGCGGGTTACCTGGGCAGACTCAGTCTTCCGATTTACTGTATTCACTGGGGCATATACAGATGGGTGGCATCCTTCTTCGGATATCTGGACTACAGGGCAGCGATGCTGCTGACTCTGGTATTATGTCTTATTACGGCAATCCTGTTGGTGGCCGTACTTAACAGACTGTCTCTGCATAAGAAGAGAGCATGATATGACACGGATGTCATATTGATGAGTGCTCCTGAATAAACGTAAAGGAATTGATAGCGATCTATGTCTGATCTTAAAAACGAAAGAGATTATTATGCATTTAAGAAGCTGAGCTTTGCAAAGAGACTGTTCGGCCACATAGGGACGGTACTTACGCATAAGAGACACGTAATGCACGGATGTTTTCGGATGGGGCTGTACTGGCAGGGCATCACACATGATATGAGCAAGTTCTCACCGACGGAGTTCATCCCCAGTGTGAAGTATTATTCCGGAACATTCTCTCCCAATGCAACCGACAGAGTTCTGACAGGAGTGTCGACGAGCTGGCTCCATCATAAGGGACGCAACAAGCATCATTTTGAATACTGGATAGACTATATACCGGAGAATGCCGAGAGTGAACCGGTACTGGACGGGTGCCGGATGCCGCTTAAGTATGTGGCAGAGATGGTGGCAGACAGATATGCAGCCTGCATGGCATACTACGGAGATAAGTATTCAAGTGCCGATGCATGGAACTATTATTCCAGGGGCGCCGCTCATCTTAATATCGATAAGGATACCAAAGCCGTACTCGAAGCGGCACTTTTAAAGATGAGGGATGACGGCGAGGAAGAGGCCTTTGCATATATGAAGCGCATGCTTAAGATCACCAGGGGCAGAGACTATGATGCATCCATTATCGATAAGGCATGACAGGCGGAGATGGGATGCGCAGTAATGATAAGAGGATCGATCCTCAGGAGATATTCATATGTATGACAGACTGACCAGATCGGATATACAGAAGATGGAAGATGAGATAGAGTACCGCAAGCTGACTCTGAGGCACGAATTACTGGAAGAGGTCAAGGAGACCAGAGCGCATGGAGATCTGAGTGAGAACTTTGAGTATCATGCCGCCAAGCGGGCCAAGAATAAGAATGAGAGCCGGATCAGATATCTTGAGAGAATGGTCCGTACCGCAGAGGTCATAGAGGATGACAGTGCGGATGATGAAGTGGGCATGAACAATCTGGTGACCGTACGCTTTGAGGATGACGGATCTGAAGAGACTTACAAGATCGTGACTTCGATAAGAAGCGACTCACTTAACAATCTTATCACCATTGAATCTCCCCTCGGCAAGGCTCTGCTTAAGCATAAGGTCGGAGAAAAGGTAAAAGTAACGGTGAATGACAATGTCAGTTACTTTGTCACCATAGTCAACATAGAGAACAATAAAGACGATTCAGAGGATAAGATCAGTTCGTACTGATCAGAAGAATTAATTGCAAAAGAAAACATATCGTTGACAGAAGTGTTAAAATCCGGGTTTTTCCCGGATTTTTTTTTCGTATATCGGATTTAAGGGAGAAAAGTACTAAATTCGAACGCCCTGTGATCCGATATATAAAGTGAAGAGAGAGAGTATGTGAAAAAGAACCGGGGATAATTAAAAGCAGAAATGCAAGAATACAAGGAGGTATGAAGATGAGGAGAACTATTATGAAGAAAAGAGTATTACAGTCAATTACAATAGGCATCGCTGCCATGATGGCTTCTTCGACAGTACCGATGACCGCATTTGCGGCAGAAGGTGATCCTGTAGAGCCCGGTATTGATAATGAGAATAAAGAGACTTCTGAAAACGAAAGCATAAGCGTATCAGAAGCAATGACAGATTGTGATGATGCAGAGAATACGGCTGATACGGCAGTCGATGAGATAAGTGATGCGATAGAAGCTGTCAATGAGATCGAAGCATCAAAGGTTGCCGAAGAGAGCGAGCTTGCAGCTGTCGTTACGGATCTGACAGAAGGACAATCTGACGTAACTGAGGCAGATAAAAAGGTTGAAGCAGCAGAAGATGCACTGTCGACCGTTCAGGATATCCTTGATAAGGAAGATTCTGATTATAATATAGCCGTTGATACAGCCAATGCCGCATTAAACGGGCTTAAGGACAAGGACGGCAACACTGTAAAGGTTGAGGATAAGTTCACGGAGTACAATGAGGCTGATAAGGAAGGAACAGAGAGTTCCGATAATGTCATAGACAAGGCAGAGACAGCCAATACCTCGGATGATGAGAAGGAAGCGAAGCAGGCAAAGAGTGAAGCAGCTGAGAATCTGGCAGCGGCTGAAGAAGCCCTGACGGTAGCAGCAAATGCATATAATGAAGCAAGTGCCGCAGTAGACACGGCCCAGGATCAGTATGACAAGGCAGTTGAAGAGAAAGCCAGGGCGGATGAAGCTCTTGAGGCTGCCAAGTCTGCGATCAGGGATGCCGATACCAATGCTACAGCTGCAAATGAGCGTCTTAAGGCAGCTCAGGCCAAGGTTGATGCTCTTGCAGACAGAATAGAGACACTTGAGAAGAACAAGGAGCAGTTGAATGAACTTAAGGACCAGTACTACAGGTTCATGGTTCACTACTACAGAGATAAGAAGATCGCAAGTGCAGTATATGATGATGAAGGCAAGCTGGATATCGAGGCAAGCGCCAAGGCAGCTGTTGCAAACGGCAAGGCAGAGAATCCTACCGGTCTTGATGAAAACACATACAGGGTTGGCCGTGAACTTATGAAGAAGCTTGTGCTCTTCGAGCTCGCTGCAGAAGGAGTTGATCCTTCAACGATCAAGTTCGGAGAAAAGGAAAACGGTCTGACTAAGAAGATGGCGGCTGAGGGCGAACTGACCAAAGACGGAATAAAAGACAGAGTGATAATCCCCAAGAACAGCGAAACCGAGCAGTGGTGGGATTATAAAAGTGATGATGACGGAAGATATCATAATGTAAAAGTTACATACGTGACTGAAGTGGACGGAGAGAAGAAGGAAGTTACCAAGTACTACAATTACATCTTTAAGTCCAATACATATGATAAGTATGCTGATGCAGAAGCCAATACGGCTGATATGCAGACAGGCCCCGTATATCTCGGTGAGATAACCAAGGAAGGCGGCAAGTATGCTTATACGAGGAGTACGGAAGAATTCTGCTTTGATGATTATTCCAAGATACTTGATGCTTTTGAGGCAATAGATTCGATCGAAGAGTACAATAAGGCCAAGGAAGCGGTCAAGAAGGCGGCTGATGATGTGGATAAGCTCACAACCGAGATAGAGAACCTTAAGAAGGTAGCAGTGGACAACAGTAAGATCGAAGAGCTTAAAGACAGACTTGAGACTGCCAGGACCACACTCACGGAGACAGCTGCTAAGAAGCAGGCTCTTGAAGAGAAGGTTAAGAAGGCTAAAGAAGCATACGACAGCATCGACCTGTCAAGATTCGTAAAGGCGACTCCCGCTCCGGCAGAAGAACCCGGGACGGTTGCTCCTACCGCAGTCATCGAAGAGGATGTTGTAACTCCTGTTACGGTCCCTGAGATCGTAACGGTAACAGCAGAGGAAACCGACGGACAGAATGCGGATCTGGGCGTTAACGGAGCAGCAGAAGCAGCAGGAACCGCTGATACGGACGGTGTGGAAGTTATAGCCGATGCGGAGGTTCCTCTGGCAGAAACGGTTGAAACACCCGTGGTAGTTAAAAAGGATATCGAAGTCAATGAGTTCAAGGGCGAAGAGAAGCCGGATGGGCAGTCAGTCGTGATCGAAGACGCTGATGTTCCGTTAGCAACACTTCCCGCAGAGAGAGAGCCGAAGATGAACTGGTGGTGGCTTATCATCATCGCAGTCCTCGGATCAACCGGCAGGGCTATATATGAGAACTACAAGGAACAGAGGGTTAAAGAAGAGACAGAAGAGCAGGAATAAGAACTGTCAGGCTTAAGAGATAAAAAGAGCAGATCATATGATCTGCTCTTTTAATATATTATCATCCCTGATCGGGGATCATTCCCAAAACAATTCATCCAATGTCTTGTTAAGTGCCTTGCATATCTTGATACAGAGGTTGATCGTGGGATTATAATCTCCCTTCTCGATGGAACTTATGGTCTGCCTTGATACTTCACAGAGCTTGGCCAGATCATCCTGTGATAAGTCCATGCCGGCACGAGCGGCTTTAAGCTTAAGATTCTTCATACTTATTCCTCCTCTTCGTTGTCGGCTTTCTTATCAATAGCCTTCTTAATGAGATACTCGATACCGAATACTGAAAGCATTACGATTACTGCTATGTTAAGTACGGGTAAACCGATCTTTCCGTCTTCTTCGAATAAGAATCCGCTCATTGCAGGACCGACTATAGCGATAATGTTGATGATAATGGCAATGACAAATATGAGACCGTATCTTCTGCGATCGTTGTTCATTCCCCAGTATACATTGTTCCATACGCAGTAGCTTCCGAGTGTCAGACATCCTGCGAGTATTCCCATAAAGTGAAGTACATAATCCTTAACAGGTATCTCTATGCCGCATATTGATGCCATGCTGAGCAGCGCTTCAACGATAAGTGCGGTATAGAAAGCGTACATATAAGCCTTGCCTCTGACCTTTTCCTGTCTCTCATCATATTCCGTCTTGACCTTCTTATCCGTGTTGGCATACTTAAAGAGTATGACTACCAATATAAGACCTACTATCAATCCTACGATAAATCCAAATCCCTGTGCGTTCATTACGTTTTCCTCCTTATTGTTCCTTATGCAATAATTCCTGTATTACTTAAATCTCCCTGTACAGCTTGTCCTTGTGCTTACATATACCGAAGATGTTAATGATCTGGGATGCTACTACACAAGCCATACCTGCTGTCAGGCTGTTCCTTGCCGTGAATACATTGATAAGTATGAGCACCATTCCGGTAACCGCTATTATCATGGCCGCGATACACATTACCCTTACACTCATCGGCACGTTCTTAAACTCCCTGAAACTTATGACCTTCATCTTACTTCCTCCGTTTTCTATGACCGTTTTATTATCTGCTCCTAAAAGGTGACGTCTTTTCCTTTCTTGAGCTTATAATAATCCCTCAATAGAATAATGTCAAGTATATTTTACAAAAAAGTTAAAATAATTTTCATTTTGCTACCGGGACAACCGAGATGATCCGCCAAGTATCCGCATAAATACAGGGTTAAGCTATTATCAGACACATACAAAACTCCCCGTGTATTAATTCACGGGGAGCTTTTCATATATTCCTGTATTGTAATTACGCTTTTTTATCTTACAGATCGTAATACATCGCGAACTCCATCGGATGAGGAAGCTTGGAGATCTTGGATGATGCAGCCTTATATCTGGCTGTCAGCTGATCTAAGAGCCTTTCGGGGAATACGCCGCCGGCAGTTAAGTAGTCATGATCCGCCTTGAGTTCTTCGATCGCTTCATCAAGTGATGCGGGAAGACCTGTAAGCTTAGCCTTTTCCTCTTCAGGAAGCGTATAGAGGTTACAGTCGAACGGTCCCCAGCCCTTCTTGTGAGGATCGATCTTATTTTTGATACCGTCAAGACCTGCCATGAGGATAGCTGCATATGCATAGTAGGGATTACATGTAGCATCCGGATTACGAAGCTCGAATCTCTTGGTCTCAGGAGTCTTGGCATAAGCAGGAATACGGATGACAGCACTTCTGTTGCTCATGGCATATCCAATCGTGACAGGTGCTTCGAATCCAGGGACAAGCCTCTTATAGGAATTGGTCGAAGGATTGGTGATCGCGCAGAGCGAACGTGCATGTGTAAGCAGTCCGCCCATGAAGTAGTGAGCTTCCTTGCTAAGCTGCGCATAACCCTTCTTATCATAGAATACGGGCTTGCCATCCTTAAAGAGGAGCATATGTACATGCATTCCGCTTCCGGCTTCAGCAGCCAAGGGCTTGGGCATAAATGTGGCAGTAATACCTTCTGATGCCGCCTCATTCTTGATGACATACTTGGCAGACATCGTGTCATCGGCCAGCTTGAGCATATCTCCGAGTTCAACCTCTATCTCCATCTGTCCGCTTCCGCCAACCTCGGGATGATGATACTTGACATCCACACCCCATTCCTTCATGGCAAGACACATCCTGCTCCTTATGTCGTTGCGGATATCAGTAGGAAGAGAATTGTGATAGCCTGCTCCGGGAAGAACCTGATAGCCGTTGTTGTTATCGGGGCTTCCTGATGCATAAGCAGCCTGATTGGTATATATGTTGGTGAACATGTTGTAGTAATCGGTATTGTATCTGACCTCATCAAAGAGATAGAACTCATACTCGGGTCCGATGACCATCTTATCCGCCACACCGAGTTCCTGCATATATTCAAGAGCGCGGATGGCCACATTTCTCGGATACTGATCAAACGGCCTGTTCTTGGGCAGGTCTATGACTCTTACATCTCCTATCATCGATAAAGTCGGGACATCAGCATATCTGTCAATCACTGCTGACTCAAGCACCGGGATGAACACCATGTCACTGTTCTCAACAGGCGCATATCCGTAGTTGCTTCCGTCGAAACCGATACCGTGCTCCATTGTACTCTCGGTGAGTCTCTCAGAAGGAATGCTTAAGTGTCTCCAGCGGCCGTCAATATCGGTCAGCTTGAAGTCCACCATTAAGATGCCTTCTTCCTTGATGAGTTTCTGAATGTCCTTAAGTGTTTTTGCCATTGTGTTCCCTCCAATACGCATCATCCGCAGATGATATTCAGTACAGTGTCGTCATATTCTGATTATAAAATATGTATACAATGTATACAAGATGATGTATACATTCACTTAGTGGTCTATAGATAGACAGCCAAAGGCATATTATTTCAGTTCCATAATGATCTTGCAGCTGTTGCCCGTGGTCGTGACCGTGGCATAAGATCCGCATATGAGCGGGAGCATCGGGGGATGATGTCCGACATCCGCATCCATCAGGACGGGCTTGCCGAGATCAGAGATTATGTCAACCACTGCGCTGTACATATCCACTCCCATCATCTCTTCTCCGTATCTGAGTGAACGGCCTATGATGAATCCGGTAGCCTTATCAAACCATCCGGCCTGTCTTAACTGCCACATTGCACGTCTGAGATCCAGAGGACCGAGATCACAGCATTCCAGGAACCATATAAGCCCGTCTTCGCAGTACCTGTCTGAGAATTCTCTGACCTTATCGTATTTCGTACCGGTCAGATGCACCAGGCAATCCAGGCATCCGCCGATGAGCCTTCCCGACATCTTCAGATCGCCGACAGAGAGAGGCCTGTTCTCCTCATATTCTCCGAGCCTTCCCTCAGGCAGGCTGATGATCCTGCTCGGCATCGTGACATTATACGGAACATAGGGATTCTCTTCATCCTTAAGCGAGAACATCTCCCACTTATCATATCCTTCAAGCCTGACACATCCGTCCTTAACAGAAGAACCCGTCAGGATATTCATGGCATCATTGAGCGATCTGTGCCATGGCTTCATACCGAAGGCTGCCGCACAGGGACCGTAGATCGCTGCAGTATCCGACAGCGTAGCCGACAGGAACACAAAATTGGTATTGTCCGAATAACCCATATACCACTTGGGCTCAGACCCGGCGATCCCCTCAAAATCAATAAACGGAACCACCTCACACATAAGCTCCCCGCCGCCGCAGGATATGAGGATATCGGTGTCCTCTTCCATATAGAAGGAATTAAGCTCTTCTCCGCACTTGGCTGGAGTATTGCTGATCCCGACTCCCTCCGATGCATAGCAGTTGGGTCCGACCACACATCTGTATCCCATGTCGGTGAACTTCTTCTGTGCAGCGCCGAATGCGCTCTTATACGGTTCTATGGAACATCCGAAGGCCGGTGCGATGAAGCCGATGCTGCCTCCGTCAGACAGAAAATCAGGATATCTCATACTTTTCTCCTATTGTGTGATATACTGTAATATGTAAGTCAACGACAGATACAGTATACATTTTGAGAACACGAAAGCGCAATATGAACATAGTCTTACTTGAACCCGAGATACCTGCCAATACCGGCAATATAGGCAGGACCTGCGTCGCGACCGGCACTAAGCTCCATCTCATAGAGCCCCTGGGTTTCCGTCTGGATGAGAAGTCCGTCAGACGGTCCGGCATGGACTACTGGCAGGATGTGGATGTGACCCGGTATATCAATTACGCCGATTTTATGGAAAAAACAGGAGCGACTGACGCATCCTCCCCCGAAGCAGGCTCTGCACACGGGGCGACCGCCTCTGAACCCCGCATATGGTATGCGACTACCAAGGCACATCAGCTGTATACGGAGGTCTCTTACGGACCGGATGACTATATAGTGTTCGGTAAGGAGAGTGGAGGTATCCCGGAAGAGATACTGGTAAGACACGAGCCTTTTTGTATAAGGATCCCCATGCTTGCCGATATAAGATCTCTGAACCTTAGCAACAGCGTGGCCATCGTATTGTATGAGGCACTGAGGCAGCAGGGATTCGCGGGACTTGCAGAAGAGGGACAGCTTCACAGACTCAGTTGGAACTGACACGGACCCTTAAGGAGCGGTTCGCGGAATGAGGAGAACAGAATGATCACATATTACTATCTGATATCGTTTTTGCTTGCGCTGCTTATGACCATGATATATCTGGTCATATGGCACAGGCACTTTGATATACACATGACCATGGTATTTTCACTTATGCCCATAGTCAATCTCGGGTACTTTATGCTGGCTGAAGCCGGATCCCTGGAAGCCGCGGTCTTAGCCAACAAGATCACATATCTCGGCGGATGCTATCTGCTGTTGTTTGTCATGCTTACCGTACTGAGGCTGTGCAATTTTGAGTACGACAGGCGGATCAATGTGGCGCTCATAGTGTTCAACACTCTGATCTATCTGGCGGTCCTGTCGATCGGATATACGGATATATTCTATAAGGATGTTGAATATAAGGAAGTGAACGGTGTCGGAGAACTGGTCAAGTCCTACGGTCCCATACATTCGGTATTCTATGTCATGATGATAGCTTATTTTATCATCAGCCTCTCTGCCATGATATACAGTTATTTCAGGCGTAATGAGGCATCCAACAAGATCATAAGACTCCTGCTCATTACGGAGCTCATCACCATAGCCGCATTTTTCGGCGGGAGGATGATCACCAAGGATATCGAGTTTGTGCCGATAGTCTATGTAATGGATCAGCTGGTATATCTGTTCATAGCTCACAGAATGTGTCTGTACGATATAACGGATACGGGCATAGAGTCTTTGGTCCAGTCCGGAGATACGGGCATGGTATCCCTCGACTTTAAGTACAATTATCTTGGCAGCAACAAGCCGGCCAAGGAGATATTCCCTGAACTGTACAGAGTCAAGATCGATAAGAGTATAGTGGGGCATAAGAGCCTTGAGGATTCGATGCTGGCATGGATCCGGGAATTTGAAAAGAACACGGAGAACAATAAGTTCCCGTATAACCTTGATGATAAGAGCTATTTTGTTGAGATCAATTATCTCTACAACGGCAGAAACAAGAAGGGATATCATATCTTCGTTAAGGATAATACCAGAGAGCAGGAGTACATAGCGATGCTCAACAAGTATAATGCCAATCTTCAGGACAAGCTGGAAAAAATATACGAATCCAAGGGCAATGAGACAAATGGCTGACAAGAGAAAAAACCTGCAGAATCTTAAGATGAATATGGAGGCGGGGGAGATCCCGTTTAATGAGTATCCAAGGCCGCAGCTTGTCAGGAACGGTAAGTGGGTGAACCTGAACGGAAGATGGGAGTGCGGAGTGGTCGTGCCCTTTCCTCTGCAGTCAGCGCTCTCAGGGTTTGACAAGCTGCCCGAATATAAGGGAAGCGTTCCTGAAGAGTATGACTACCACACCACTTTTGAGTACAGACATGACACGAGTGTCACCAAGGTCCGCGGACTCTTCAAGATGAGGGAGAAGAAGAGTGACAGCAGGGACGATTACAGAGTGATACTGCATTTCGGTGCGGTAGATCAGATCTGTGATGTATCGATAGACGGCATCCATGTGGGACATCATGAGGGCGGATATCTGCCCTTCAGTTTTGATGTGACCAACATCCTTAAGACAGACGGATCACATGTCCTGCAGGTTCATGTGGTCGACAGACTGGATCTTAAGTATCCCTACGGCAAGCAGAGCAAGACTCCGGGAGGCATGTGGTATACTCCTGTATCCGGTATATGGCAGACGGTATGGCTGGAAGAAGTCCCGAGACGGTATATCAAGGGTCTTAAGATCACACCGGATCTTGACGGTATCAGACTCATCGTGGACGGGGATGCCGACAGTTATACGGTTGAGGTCTTCGAACCCGTATTGGGGGAGAATCCGGCCATGCTCATTGAACAGGCCGATCCCAAGGTGGCTGCACCGAACCGTATGATATACAGAGAGACCTACAACGGCAATAAGACATATATAGAGGTCGAAGATCCCAGGCACTGGACTCCCGACAGTCCGTACCTGTACGGCATCAGAGTCAGTTCAGCCACAGACTCAGTCACGTCATATTTTGCCTTAAGGACCATAGGCATACGCAAGGTGGGAGAGCACAAGAGATTCCTGCTTAACGGCAAGCCCATATTCTTCCACGGTGTACTGGATCAGGGATACTATCCGGAAGGAATATTTCTGCCCAACAGTGAAGAAGGATATGACAATGATGTCATGTATATGAAGGAGCTTGGGTTCAATACTCTGCGTAAGCACATCAAGATAGAGCCTCCGGCGTTCTATGTGGCCTGTGATGTGAGAGGTATGCTCGTATGGCAGGACATGATCAACAATTCCGACTATCAGTTCATGCGCGATACGATACTGCCCACCTTCGGCATCAAGGCCAAGACAGATCATTATACTCATCATGACCCGGAGAGCAGGCGGATATTCGAGGAGCATATGAGGGACACGGTCAGGTATCTGTACAACTTCCCCTGCATATGCTATTACACGATCTTCAATGAGGGCTGGGGACAGTTCGACTCGGACAGACTGTATGAGGATCTTAAGGAACTGGATCCCACCAGGATAGTGGATTCGACATCGGGGTGGTTCAGGCAGTTCAAGAGCGATGTCGTGAGCCGTCATGTATACTTCCACAAGGTGGCTAAGATACTGCACCACCATCATCCCGTGGTGATCTCGGAGTTCGGCGGATACAATTATGCCGAGCAGGGACACACCTTCAATCCGCTCAACAACTACGGCTATAAGAACTTCAAGGACAAGCAGGTCCTGAGTGAAGCGATACGCAAGTTATATAGGGAAAATATCATCTCTTATATAGAGACCGGCTGCTCCGGGAGTATCTATACTCAGCTCTCCGACGTGGAAGACGAGACCAACGGCTTCTATACCTATGATCGCCAGATCTGCAAGGTGGACAAGGAGATCATGCGCAACATCGCCGATGAGTTGTATTCGGAATTCTATAAGTGCTGCGATTTCGTATTATAGTGAGATCCTGTCAGCTTGGAACGAAATGAATTTCCATAGTATTAAAATATTGCAGGTGTCCCTTTAGGGGGAACGCGTTCATCAGAGGAACAGTTATGTCAGGCAGAAAACTATTCGGGCCGGGAGAATTCTATAAAAAAGCATTGGGCATCGCCATACCGATCATGCTGCAGGCTCTGATCCAGAATATGGTGTCGCTTATTGACAACTTCATGGTCGCAGGACTCGGAGATATCTCCATGTCCGGTGTCAATGTGGCGGGTCAGATCCTGTTCATATTTATGGTATATACCAACGCTATATGCATGACGGGAGGCATATTCCTGACTCAGCACTTCGGAGCCAGGGATAAGGACGGTATGCGTCAGGCCTTTATGTTCAAGGTCTTAATGGGACTGGCTGCGATCATTCCCTTCTTCTTGGTCTGTGTCGTTTTTCCGAGGAATGTCCTCTCACTCATGCTCATAGGCAATACTCAGGCGGATCTTATACTTGATGAGGCAGTTCGTTACATAAGGATCATGTTCTTCATAGGAATACCGATGACCATGTCCGTATGCATAGCAAGCTCACTTCGTGATATGGGAAAAGTGAGGGCGCCTCTTATCGTCACCGTCATAGCGACTGCCACCAACACGATGTTCAACTGGCTGCTTATATACGGACATCTGGGATTTGAGGCCATGGGAGTTAAGGGAGCCGCATATGCCACAGTTATAGCCAGAACACTTGAGTTTGTCATATTTATGATCATATATGTCAAGGACAAGCCTGACTTTGCGATCGGTACGACAGGTGGATTTAAGCTCAACGGCAGCAGGTTTACAGAGACTCTTAAGAAGGGCGGAGCGGTGCTCTTCTGCGAGATGGTCTGGGTGATGTCTGAGACAGTCACTACGGCCATATATAACGGCCGCGGAGGCGCAGACGTGGTGTCCGGAATGGCCTCCAGCTTTGCGATCGCCAATCTGTACTTTGTTGCATTCGGAGGCATATATTCGGCCACGGCAGTGATCATCGGCAAGACTCTCGGTGAGGGAGAACTTGATAAAGCCAGAAGTGAGAAGACATGGCTCTTATCCGGGTCTGCGGTGTTCGGCCTGTTCATGATGTTATTCGGATTTATGACGACACTCTTAGTGCCTGTTGTTTTTGGCAGATTAAGCGCTAATGCCATCACGATATGCCGCAACATGGTGATATTAATGTCATTCTTCATGCCTATCTGGATCTACATGAATGCACAGACTGCAGTGGCCAGAGCAGGCGGAGACACGGCCATGGGTATATATACCGATGCCTCCATCACCTTGATCTTAATGCTTCCGATGGTATTTGTTCTTGGGATATTTACGGATATAGGACCCGTACAGATGTATCTGTGCGTTAAGCTTTTAGATTTTATCAAGATCGTGATCTTCCATATCTGGCTTAAGAAGGAGCGCTGGCTTAAGAATCTGACAGTTCGTCCCGAGGGTGAGAGCATTGGCTGACACCATATCCTGATCTGACATTTTTTTCTCCTATATGACAGGAAACATGATCATGGCAATTATATAATCCACTCATAAGCAACGGTAGCAGGAATTGTTTATAAGATGGAGGGATAAGCTATGAGGAGAAGAATAGCAGTAGGAATGGCAGTTGCAGTCCTTATCATATGTATCGCAGTATTGCTTACGGGTGCGGGTAAGGTGTCCGCAGATACGATGAGTAGAACAGCGCATGACAGTATGGCGGTTATAGAAGATATGACCGGGACATGGTATCTGTCGAGTGATATGGAATTAAAAGGACTTGAAAGAACTTTTCCGGATATATTTGCATTCGGATGTGAACTGGAGATACTTCCTGACGGAAGGATCAGCTGGCATGCAGGAGCGGCAGGAGCTGCCGGGACGTATGTGATAAACGGCAATCAGATAATTGCTACCGTATCGGAAGTGATGGAATATGATGAATACAGAGCAGTATTCACTATGGATGATGAGGGGATGCTCAGGATGAAGTATAAGAACTATCCCCTGAAATGGACAAGGTAACCGTTCACGGCACGGCCTGCCATAGTGAGAGCGTAAGAGAGGACAGGCTATGGAATGGATGATGGCGATACGCGAGAGTATCAGTTATATGGAAGAGAATATACTGACGGTCACCGGTCCGACTGAGATCGCAGAACACGTCAGTATATCGGAGATGTACCTGCAGAGAGGGTTTCAGGTGGTCACCGGGCTTACGCTGGGAGAATATGTGAGAAATCGCAGATTGTATATGGCTGCGATGGAACTGGTCAGTACCGATGATAAGATAATAGATATTTCCTATAAATACGGATATGAGACACCGGAGAGCTTTACCAAGGCATTTGGCAGATTTCATGATGCCTCACCCTCTCAGATAAGAAGGAAAGAGAAAGCACCCAAGGTTTTTCTTCCCATGCGGGTGACACTGGATGTCAAAGGAGGCTGCGATTTGGATGTGAGGATCGAGAGGCTTGACAGTTTTAAGCTTATAGGAGTACAGAAGGATTTTCTGTTTGATAATTGTAATAAGGAGATCCCGGAGTACTGGGAGGAGTATGGTGACAAATATTGGAGGATGCTTGTAGGCGATGAACCGTCCCCCGGTCTCAGTGAGTACGAGAGGGCATTGTATGATAATAAGATCTGGACCTACGGTTCTTTTACTGACTTAAGCATTGGTGAGGGATGGTGCCGCTATCTCATCGCAGGTGTATACAACGGCGGTGATGTCCCGGAGGGGCTTGATGTATGGACTATACCCGGATCGTACTGGGCCAAGTTCGACTGTGTTGGACCGCTTCCGACTGCAGTAGACAACATCAACAGGGTCATATGGTATGAGTGGCTTCCCGGCAATCCCGACTACGAACTGGCCGGCAGCTATATAGTCGAGAAATACGATCGCGACAAGTCCACAAAGTCGCTCGACTATCACTGTGAGATCTGGATCCCGGTGAAGAAAAGATGATATCGCGTAAGGCGTCCGTCCGGTCGGCAGAGGACTGAGGATATACAGTAAGACAGAAGACTGAGATGTCATATCGGCATCTTAGTCTTTTCATTATTATGCATAACTGTCTGAAGTATGATAAAATAACACATATCAACGGAAAGAGTACGGTGGGACAGACCATGAGAGAGATACAGAGCATTAAGATAACCGAAGCGATAAAGGATATGTGCATCGAGGCCAATCATTATCTGACTGAGGATATGAAGAAGGCCCTGTCGGATGCCGCAACCAATGAGAAGTCACCGTTAGGCAGACAGGTATTATGCCAGCTTGAGGACAATCTCAAGATCGCCGGGGAGGATATGATCCCCATATGTCAGGATACCGGAATGGCTGTCATTTTTGCCGAAGTCGGTCAGGATGTGCATATAGACGGCAGTCTCACGGATGCGATCAACGAGGGAGTCCGCCTCGGTTATACGGAAGGGTATCTGCGCAAGTCGGTGGTGCGTGATCCTTTAGACCGCGTCAATACCGGGGACAATACTCCTGCGGTCATCCACTATGATATCGTGCCCGGTGATAAGCTTAAGCTGACTCTCGCTCCGAAGGGTTTCGGTTCCGAGAACATGAGCCGTGTCTTCATGCTCAAGCCCGCAGACGGAGAAGAGGGTGTCAAGAACGCGATCCTTACGGCAGTTAAGGATGCAGGTCCCAACGCCTGTCCTCCGATGGTAGTAGGAGTCGGGATAGGCGGTACATTTGAAAAATGTGCGCTTCTTGCCAAAAAGGCCCTCACAAGACCTCTTGATGTCCCGGCGGACACCGAATGGGCAAGGGATATGGAAGCCGAGCTCTTAGAGAGGATCAATAAGTCCGGCATAGGACCGGGAGGCTTAGGCGGCACGACTACTGCACTTGCCGTTAACATAGAGACATATCCTACTCACATAGCGGGACTTCCCGTGGCAGTCAATATCTGCTGTCACGTGAACCGCCACAGTGTGAGAGAATTATAGAGGACGACAGATTCAGTCTGCTTTATTTGCAAAATCAGACTGAGCAGATATTACGGAACAAGGAGCAGCTTCATTATGACGAATGAATTGGCCAGTTTTACCAATGTTGAGGAGATGGTCCATCTGATCCGCATCCTTGCAGCGGCGATATGCGGCTACGTGATCGGATATAACAGAGAGAAGCACACGAAGGCGGCCGGCATCAAGGCACACATGATGATATGTATCGCGGCATCTCTTATGATGGTCATATCCAAGTACGGCTTCGGTGATGTGATGAATATTGCCGGATTCTCGTGCGATGTAGCCAGAGTGGCAGCCGGCATCATTACCGGTATGGGTATCTTAGGCGGTATCATCATGGTCCGTGACAGAGGAGTCGCAACGGGCATCAACACGGCAGCAGGTCTTTGGGTGACGCTCGGTGTAGGTATGGCTCTTGGAGCGGGCATGTATGTTTCGGCTTTGGGAGTAGTCCTGATCACAATGATAGTACAGCGCCTTCCGCATCTTGCGGGAGAGCATACCGGCGGATCGCAGGACTGATCTTAATGAACAGTAAGGTGGTATATTGTATCCATGAATCTCAGCAGGCGACTGACATTAACATTTGTATCTCTGCTAACAATACCTGTGGTATTGGCGATAGCCTCATGCATTTTTCTGATCGTTGATGACGATCCTCAGATATCCAGAACTCTGGTTGTGGAATCCGTCTGGATATTGATAGCCGTATTGGTTGCCCTGGACATTATGTTAACCGTATGGGTCAATAAGGGCGTATTTCTGCGCATCAAAGAGATGAATAAAGCCATGGAGGGCATAGCAGAAGGCGATTTTGACCATATACTGGATCCCGGATCCGTTGAGGGTGAGTTATCCGAACTCTACAAGAGCTATGAGGACATGAGACTTAAGCTAAAGGAGTCTGCTGAAGAACGGAGAAGGGATGAGGCCACGGGCAGAGAGCTCATCAGCAATATCACTCATGATCTTAAGACGCCCATCACTTCCATTAAGGGTTATGCCGAAGGAATACTGGACGGTGTTGCGGATACGGATGAAAAGAAAGAACGTTATATACGCACCATTTACGATAAGACCAAAGACCTTGACAGACTGCTCAACGAACTGACATACTATTCAAGTATCGACAGCAACAGGATCCCCTATACATTTCATCGTATCAACGTGGGGGACTTCTTTGCGGACTGTATTGAGGAAGTGGGCATGGATCTGGACAATAAGAATATCGTGCTCGATTATGAGAATCTTCTTAAGCCCAACACCCGCATAGTGGCCGATCCGGTGCAGTTACGTAAGGTTATAGACAACATAATCGGCAACAGTGTCAAGTATATGGACAAGCCGGCAGGCAGGATATCGATCCGTCTGATGGATGCGATGGACAGTGTCCGGGTGGAGATAGAGGATAACGGAAAAGGAATAGCGACTAAGGATCTTGCCAATATATTTGAACGCTTTTACCGGACGGACGCATCCCGCAACTCAGCCCAGGGCGGCAGCGGAATAGGGTTATCCATAGTTAAGAAGATCATAGAGGACCATGGCGGGTACATATGGGCCACGAGCAAGGAAGGCGAAGGAACCTGCATGCACTTTGTGATCCGAAAGTATAAAGAGTCGGATGGTAAGCAAGTATCCGGCGAGGTTAGGGAAGTTAGTAAAGATAAGGAAAGCTGATATCATAAAGGAGAAAGAACATGAGCAAAGTACTTATAATAGAGGATGAGAAGACCATAGCGGAACTTGAGAAGGATTATCTGGAGCTGTCGGATTTCAGTGTGGATATTGAGAATGACGGTGATGCCGGACTTAAGAAAGCTCTGAGTGAAGATTATGACATCATAGTTCTTGATCTGATGCTCCCGGGACTGGACGGTTTCGAGGTGTGCAAGCAGATCCGCGAGCAGAAGCAGATACCGATCCTCATGGTATCGGCCAAGAAGGATGATGTGGACAAGATCAGGGGCTTAGGCATCGGAGCGGATGATTACATGACCAAGCCTTTCTCTCCCAGTGAGCTTGTGGCCAGAGTCAAGGCGCATCTGTCCCGTTATGATCGCCTTATGAATAACAATCAGAAGAGTAATGATGTCATAGAGATCAGAGGGATCAAGATCGACAAGACCGCCAGAAGGGTGTTCGTGGACGGAGAAGAGAAGCCCTTCACGACCAAGGAATTCGATCTTCTTACTTTTTTGGCTGAGAATCCCAATCATGTCTTCAGCAAGGAGGAGCTCTTCCGTGAGATCTGGGATATGGACTCCATCGGTGATATAGCAACTGTCACCGTTCATATCAAGAAGATCCGCGAGAAGGTGGAGATCGATACATCGAATCCGCAGTATATCGAGACGATCTGGGGTGTTGGGTACCGCTTCAAGGTATGACGGCCGGTCGGAAGATGAACGGACCGCATGGGCGGTATAAGCGGCATAAGCATAATGACCGGCATAGGCATAATTAGTTGACATAATGCACGAGAGGGACAGAAGTAATGCCTGTAAATTCAGACACCAAGGAGGCTTTGATAGATGCCTTCATCGAATTAGGTTCACATAAAGCGCTTGACAAGATCACCGTAGGTGAGATAGCGGACAAGGCCGGAGTGATCCGGTCTACTTTCTATAATCATTTCCATGACAAATATGAAGTGATCGAGGCTGTCATAAGGGACAGGCTCTTAGGACGCGTGGATGTCCTCATAGAAAACGGCATGCTGTATGAGACTATAGTAGTGATAGGCCGCAACATACTTCCGCATAAGGAATTCTATAAGAATGCAAGGAGATTGACGGGACAGAATTCCTTTGAATCCATTGTGGAGGATTGTGTGGCGGATATCGTGATGGAGTTCTTCATGAAGAATCCGGATGTGCATCATGCCAGAAATGCATGGATCACTCCGAGGCGTATCGCGGGGTTTTATGCTCACCTTATGACTTATATCTTCATGCTGTGGATAGATGCGGATATGGCGGTATCTCCTGAGGATATGGCCGAGATCTATAAGTACCTGGAGGGCAAGAGCCTTAAGGATGCATTCAGTGATATGGGTGTAGACACCGAAGAGTGGATATGGAAGCAGGATAAGCTTAAGTAGGGCGACAAACCGATAGATATGTCGTTTTTATACAGACAAATATCACGGTAAGCAGTATACAAACAGATTAATATTTAAATATGTGTCTGTAATATAGACCGAATCAGAGGACTGTACATTTACATGTGTACGGTCCTTTTCTATACTCTGAATCGAAAGGACGGATAAATTTCCGCTGTAACAGTGATAACAGTATCACGGAGATCAAAAGAAAGAAGGGATCACATGCAAGCAATAAGTAAGGGAATCGTGAAACTGCGTTACATCATACTGACAGTAGCCATAGCACTGCTCATTCCGTCAGCCATAGGTTATATCAATACGAGAGTCAACTATGATGTGCTTTCGTATCTGCCCAAGGATATCGAGACCATGAAAGGTCAGGATATACTGGCTGAGGATTTCGGGACCGGAGCTTTCTCCATGTGCGTGGTACAGGGTATGGAACTTAAGGATGTAGCGAAGCTTAAGGAGAAGATAGAATCCGTAGATCATGTCAAGGAAGCCATCTGGTATGACTCATTTGCAGATCTGTCCATACCGGTTGATATCCTCCCGGATGAACTTAAGGATGCATTTATTAACGGAGATGCGACCATGATGGTTGTACTCTTCGATACCACGATGTCATCGGATGAGACCATGGAAGCCATCACGCAGATACGTAGGGTCACACAGAGACAGGCTTTTATAAGCGGTATGTCAGCGGTAGTCACGGATACCAGAGACCTGTCAGACTCAGAGACTCCGATATATGTGGCCATAGCGGTCGCCCTGTCGGCGCTTGTATTAAGCATAACGATGGATTCATTCTTAGTGCCCGTTTTTTTCCTCTTAAGCATAGGAATGGCTGTTGTATATAACCTCGGAAGCAACATCTTCTTAGGTCAGATATCGTACATAACCAAGGCGCTGGCAGCAGTCCTTCAGCTCGGTGTCACGATGGACTACTCGATCTTCTTATGGCACAGCTACAAGGAACAGCAGCTGCTTACACCGGGTGATAAGAAGCAGGCCATGGCGAATGCGATCACCGCAACATTCACAAGTGTGATCGGAAGTTCGGTAACAACCGTTGCAGGCTTCATCGCTCTGTGCTTTATGAGCTTTACGCTCGGACTTGACATGGGTGTCGTAATGGCAAAGGGCGTCGTATTCGGTGTTATCTGCTGCGTGACAGTGCTCCCGTCGATGATACTCATATTTGACAGGGCCATCGAGAAGACTTCGCATAAGCCGCTGCTGCCGAATCTTAACGTGATATCGGAATGGGTTACGAAGCATTATGTGATATTTGCGATCCTCTTCGTCATCATATGGATACCGGCGATAATCGGATATAAGAATACGGAAGTCTACTATAACTTAGACAGTACGCTGCCGGAGACACTTGACAGTATAGTGGCCAATAAGAAGCTTGAAGAAACATTTGAGATGAATGCGACGCACGTGCTCCTTGCCGACAGCAGTCTTGATGATAAGAGCATGAGAGAGATGCTTGATGAGATAGGCGATGTGGCAGGTGTTAAGTCGGTCATAGGACTTGACAGTTTCGTCGGTCCGATGATCCCGAAGGACTTCATCCCTAACGACATCAAGGAGAAGCTGGATAACGGAACATATCAGATGATCATGATAATGTCCGAATATAAGGTCGCATCGGATGAGGTTAATGCGCAGGTGGATGAGATCAACGCGATTATGGATAAATATGACAGGACTGCAATGCTCATAGGCGAGGCACCCTGCACCAAGGATCTTATCAATATAACGGATAAGGACTTCAAGACCGTATCGGCGGTATCCATAGGAGCCATCTTCGTGATAATCCTTCTGGTATTTAAGTCGGTATCTCTACCGATCCTGCTGGTGGCAGTCATAGAGTTCGGTATCTTTATCAACCTTGGAATACCGTATTATACGGGGACGAGGCTTCCGTTCATAGCCTCCATAGTGATAGGCACGATCCAGCTCGGAGCGACCGTAGACTATGCGATCCTCATGACCAACAGATACAAGATAGAGAGATATGCGGGAGCCGGTAAGAAGGAAGCCATAACCTCCGCACATAAGGCAAGCATCCAGTCAGTCATCGTATCGGCCTTAAGCTTCTTTGCGGCAACATTCGGAGTAGGCCTCTACTCCAACATAGATATGATCAGCTCGCTCTGCACTCTGATGGCCAGAGGCGCACTGATCAGCATGACGGTAGTGATCTTCGTCCTGCCGAGTGTCTTCATGATATTCGACGGACTGATAATAAGGACAAGTAAGGGATTTAAGGTTAAGTCATCAAGGACTGAAACCGGTTCTACACACAGCGGTAAGATCGCAACGGCGTGAGTCAGGACGGACAGAAAGGAGTTATGTATGTGGAACAGAGATAGAGAGAACAGTGAAGAGAACATGAACAACAAGGCATCAGGAAGAAGAGAGGTCATGGTCAAAGCCGTCAGCTGTGTAACGGCAGTGACCCTGGCAGCAGGTGCCATAGGGGTCGCTTATGTGAATACGACTCCGGGTATGACAGGACTTTGCCTTCCGGGCTTTGAGACAGGGACAACAGAAAGTGACACAAGTGTCATAATGGAAGAGGCTGAAGCTTCACCCGAGAAGCAGGCAGATCTTCTGCAGAATATCATCGCTACACAGGTCGGTTCTTCCGACAACGGTATTGACAAGGAAGAGAGTGTATATGTGGTAGCCGATGCTTCCGGTGCTTCCAAGGAAGTCATAGTCAGCGACTGGCTCAAGAACACCAACGGTGCCAAGACCATTACCGATACATCGGATCTTAAGGATATCACCAATGTCAAGGGTGATGAGACTTATACAGCCAAAGGTGATGAACTAGTATGGGATGCGGAAGGATCCGACATCTATTATCAGGGTACGACCGACAAGGCTCTTCCTGTCGATATGAACATTACATATTACTTAGACGGTAAGGAGATCTCAGCTGAAGATCTGGCCGGCAAGTCAGGTGATGTGAAGATAAGATTCGATTACAAGAATAATGCAGCATACACGGCTGACATAAAGGGAGAAGAGACCGAGGTCTATGTTCCCTTCACGACAATGACGGCCATGATGCTTCCTACCGACAGGTTCAGTGATGTGACGGTCACCAACGGCAAGGTTATGAGCGAGGGCAGCAACAACATAGTCTTAGGACTTGCGTTCCCGGGTCTTACTGACAGTCTCGACCTTGACAGGGATGAACTTGCGGATAAGGATATCGAGATCCCCGAGTACTTTGAGGTGGAGGCAAAGGCCACTGACTTTAAGCTCGACATGACTCTTACCGTAGCACTCAGCGATGCTCTCTCTGACATACATCTGACAGATTCGATCGATCTGAGTTCTGTTGAAGATAGCGTTGATGATCTTAAGGATGCTACCGGTCAGCTTGAGGACGGCAGCAGGGCACTGGCAGACGGTGTTAAGACCTTAAGTGAGAAGACAGGTGAGTTCAGTGACGGTGCAGATCGTCTTGCAAGCGGCATAAGTGAGTATACGGACGGAGCCTCTGCCCTGGCATCAGGTATCGATACGGTAAAAAACGGCACATCTGAGTTATCGGACGGCGCCAACAAACTGTCGGACGGGGCGAACACCTTATCGGCAGGGGCAAAGGAACTCAATGATAAGGTTCAGGGATTCTCACTTCCTGATATGTCAGGGCTTACGGACGAGCAGAAGGCAGCCATCGCAGCAGCAGCGGCAGCTGATACAGACGGTAAGATAGCAGCAGGAGCAGATGCGGTAGCTGACGCAGTGACCGGCCAGATCGCAGGAAGCATATCGGGAGCCGTAGACGGTGAAGCATTGGCAGGTGAGATTTCATCAAGCATATCCGGAGCCATAACAAGCTCTGACTTACAGGCAGGAGTAGCTGCCGCACTTAAGTCAAGCATAACGGACGGTGAGGGCAACAGCCTCTTAAGCGATGAACAGGCTTCAATAATTGCAGGTAAGGTACTGTCAGCAGTCGATTCCAATGTATCGGGAGCACTCGGTTCAGGGATCGCATCAAGCGTATCAGGTAAGATAAGTGCCATCCCGGACGGGATCACATCAGATGATACCAAGGCTGCTGTAGCAGCAGGAGTTAAGGATGCAATGACCCAGACAGCACAGGCAGCTGCAGTTGCCGGCGCAGAAGGAGTTATGGGCGAAGTCGGCAATAAGCTGTCGGGCTATTCACCGATGATACAGCAGCTTAAGGACGGTACTTCAGCTCTTGCAAGCGGAGCTTCGGAACTTGCAAGCGGAGCAGGCGCTCTCTCAGACGGAGCAGCCAAGCTTGACAGCGGAGTAGGCGAGCTTCAGAGCGGAGCTTCTAAACTGGTAGGCAATAATGAAGCCCTTAAGGACGGAGCAGGACAGCTTGCTGACGGATCTAGGAAACTGTCGGACGGTGTCGGAACCCTTCTTACGGGTGCCAATGACTTAAGCAGCGGTATGGTCAGATTCGATAAGGAAGGCATTGATAAGCTCACATCTTCGTTTGAGGATGAAGGAGAGAAGGTAGTCGACAGGCTTAACGCCACGATGGATGCAGCCAAGAGCTATCACAGCTTCTCAGGTCTTGCGGACGGCAAGGAGGGCAATGTGAAGTTCATCATCAGAACAGAGGCTATTAAATAAATATGGTTAACATAACTCTGCATTTCCGAAACATGACGGAACGGAGTCATATCATACAGCCCACATACAATTCCCTTACATAAATGTGGTCGAACCCCGAAGGAACTCATCAAAGCCTTCGGGGTCCGGTTATTTATATAATTCAAAGCTTTGTATTGGAAAAACGATGTTAATGTGGTACAATTCCTTTGGTTTATAGGACATCATCTGAAGGGAGAATCAAAATGACAGAAGTTACAGTCAGAAGAAGGAGATTCCTGGCAGCGTTGCTGGGGCTTATCGTATTTATCAACACACCGGTGATCAGTGCATATGCGCAGAATCTGTATTTGGGTAGAGTTGATTTGAACAATTCAGGGATTAATCAGGGTCAATCATTTTTTCTATGTGATAGCTCAGCCGCTGACCCGGCGGCATAGTACATTGACAGTTGCATAAATAAAGGATCAACCTTTACGATTGAGTTGCATCGTGACGGATGTAACAAGC
>Ga0129306_1000578_pt1 | contig 56230 bp, 59 predicted proteins | sample P827metagenome_FD_94438 | JGI IMG/M metagenome (GOLD analysis project Ga0129306, IMG submission 94438) | Capybara group fecal microbial communities from Wisconsin, USA - P827 metagenome | ecosystem: Host-associated > Mammals > Digestive system > Large intestine > Fecal | place: USA: Wisconsin... | reverse complement strand
TGCACCGGCACGAAGTCGATGGGTGCTGCCATCCAAGAAATGTTGTTGAGTGAATAGTCATGCTCTGCCAAGAACTGCTCGATGTCCTCTTCAATCATGTGGTCGGGAACGTTCAAAACCTCGATGCGCACATTTGCGCTGTCCATTACGATAATCTTCATAATCTGATGCGTTTATAGGGTTATACATTAGTCTTTGTCATAGAGCCGTGAGAGAAACGCTTGTAGTTCTGCGTCCTCAATCTCTGCAAGGGTGCAAGGCTTGAAATCCTTGTCCTGCTCAATCCTCAAAGTGCCAAGTCCGTACTCGCTTGCATCATAGGTGATACTTGCCATTTCGGTTGCAGACTGGTAGCCGTATTCCGTCTCATGCAGTCCAGTAACGATGCCATAGAGCGTGAAGTCATTGCCTTCCTGCTGTCCTTCCATGATGTACCAGCGGATATTGCCAAGGTAAAACACTGCGATGCAAAGAGCATCCTTCTTCTTCGCGTCCTGAGAATACAGGGGATAACTGCTCAGTGCCTCGGTCAGCTCTGGCGTTATCAGTCGGTTGTTGAAATTTGTTGTTGCCATACTCTTGAATTTTTATTTTCCCTTTCTTTCAAGCCTTTCAGCCTGTGATTGGGAATTTTTCTGCTTTTCAAGGTGACAGCAAGGCAATAAGGCAAGAAAAGTTTCAAGAATACTCTTTTCAGCGAAAAGGAAGATTGTTGAAAGCGAAGCCCAGCTATTCTTGACGGTTTGAATGGCGAAACTACCTTTGCAGAAGAATTCCTTTTCACGGGCTTTGAAGGAACTGACAGGAAATGTCATGTATAACAATTATAAAAAGGTGGGGAGGGATTGTCTAAACAGGAATCCACAGCCAGTATGTCAGATAAAGGAGTCTCTATTGAGCAACGAAGACAGAACGTATCTGGCAAGGCTTGATAGAATCTCCTTGACATACCTTTGGCAGAGTGAGGAACTCTTATGATCAACTCGCTTGACCACAAGAGTTTTCCCTCTATGACAAACTGAGGATGCTGTTTAGACTATGGTGCGGGCGTAGGTTACAAGTAAGGAACGACTCGTTAGCTTAGAAGAACACCATTCGTCCAGATTATAAGAATCATTGCCGTCAGGTTACAATAAGTATGGGTGGGAATGAAGCAGAAGTCCAGCAAGGGCAATCTTCCCGACGAAGTGGTGGACTGTCAGCAAGAACAGCGTCAGTGAGGTTTCGCCCTGCGATTTCACCGACCCTGTTTGAAGATGACCGGCTACCTTTTCGTGATTGCCTCTCCCTATAACTGTGTCTTTTCTTTCAATCATGCTCTGCTGACTGAAAATAAAGACTCTGTTAATGGGACTGGGGTTGGCTTCATGGCGTGGGGCGAAGCATTAAAACACTATAGATTGAGACACAAAGCATTGAAAGATCATTTTGCTTTGCTGTTATAAGAGGTCAAGATGAAAAGTGAAATGAAATTAGAAAGGCAAACGTCCAGACGGATGGACTTGCTTCAGTTGCTGAGCATGTGCGCTTTGCGATCATCCTTGGCAACTGAAGCAAGCCGTTCCGTGTTTGCCTCTCCTGAAGTAGGTGTACTTTGTCAGTGCAGCATCGCTTCACCGATGAAGAACACTTTCTGAAGAATAATGAAGTGAAAGTAAAAGAAGGAATCGTCCTGCCGTTTACAGCAGGACGCACTGGGTTCAGCAAAGGACAATGGTAGCCCAATCAATAGGCTTTCCCTCTTGCTTCATTTTTTCAATCAGAGCCTTTATCTGCTCACGCTTGATGTCTTTGGGTTGTTCCATAAAAAGAAAAATTGTGGGCAGATGGTTGGTCTGCCCGTTACCTTTTACTCTGTCTGAAAGCACACTCTGCCTTTCCTGCGAAGTTGCAGTACAAGGTGAAGCCCCTTGTTCAAGTCTGCAAGCTTCTGGAGTTTCTGCCGGGTGTCCTCCGTGTTCTCCACCAGAGAAGCATAAATCAGATTTCCGACTTGTCTTCCCTCGTTGATGTCAAAAGCCCTGAAGCCTTTGCATCCATCATACTTTGCATAGATGATATGCCAATCCATAGTCAATGAATGTTTTTAGTCCACAAACTCAAATTCATCCTGATAACAGGTTATCTCCGCTCCGCTGCCCACTACGATGCAGTTGTACTGATAGCCATGATAGCCCCCCTCGATGCTGTTCAAATCTACTTGAATGTCCCAATATCCTCGATAGGGTACGAAAAGCCTTGCATATCTCATGGCGTTTTCCTTACTCATTTAGAATGGCAAATCCTTCTCGTCTGGAGCTGGAGCGTCCTGCGGTGGTTGGGGCGTGTTCTTAGCCTTAGCCCCTTTCTTGGCAGCCTTCTTCGGGTCGGCGTTCTGTTCCTCTCTTTTTCCAGCGTTCACGAAAGCGATGCTGTCAGCATTGATGGAGATTTGGGTATGGCTTTCGCCTTGGCGGTCAGTCCACTGTGATGTGGAGATAGTTCCCTCCACGAGAATGAGCCTTCCCTTGGTAAGGTGTTCTGCCAAACGGACATGGTTCTCTCGGCTGCTGCGTACCCTTACCCATGTAGTGATGTTCTGACCTTTGGAATAATCATCGACGGCAATATCCACTGCCATGAATGTTCCGTGTGTTCCTGTGATGACCTGGCAATCCTTGCCGATGCGTCCGATAGTGTGAGTGTAAATCATAATCTTGAAATTGTTAGATGGTGAATAATCTTTGAGTTTTCTTTTCCCTTTCGTTGGGAATCTTTCCTCGTAAGAGGAAGAAGAAGGCTCACTTGGCCTTCTTCTTGGAAGTCTTTTTCTCCTCCTTCGGAGCTTCCTCCTTGTCGGGAGTCTCATAGAACTTGGTGGCTACCAGCACGACGCGGTTGTGCTTGACACCATCCTGATCGCTCCACTCTTCAGGCTTGAAGTAGCCTTCCACGGTGAGCATGGTGTTCTTTGTGAGCTTGTCGAATGAATCGGCGTTCTCGTTCTTGCGCCATGCTTCCACATTGATGAAAGCCGATACGCGGTTGTTTTCCTCGCCGTTCTTCTCGATGCGGCCGATAGCCAGAGAGAAACGTGCTACTGAAGCGGTTGTGAACTGACGGATTTCTGCATCCTTACCTACGAAACCTGTTACTGCGAAATTGTTCTCGATTTTTTTCATTGTTTTGAATTTTTAGAAGTGAAACATTTATCTTTTACGTTGCTATCAGAGTTGGCAAGGGAAGTATGGGAATGCAAGGAATTACCGAATTATTTCACCACTTGGCCTGAAAAGTTTTTATTGGATGCCCTGCAGACGGCAAAAAGTTTTTGAAAAAATTCAGGGAATAAGGCACCTGGTACTTGCAGAATACGGCTTGCACTAACTTTGCGACGGAAAAAGTAAGTGTGACTCGCTTCGCCCGGAAAAGTCATCAATGAAGAAGTCGGAATAAGAACAATTCAGTGACAGATATGATAAGGAGGATGCCCGACAGTCCAACGCTCAGACTGGGCACGTCATGGCCATCGGACGGAGAAGTACACGCGAGGGGCAGCGTATCATTCCACTATCAGAAAGGAGCATGGTGAACGAAGAACACCCATCGACAAGCAAAGAGACTATGCAGTGGAAGGCCAAGACTGAAGAGCGGAAAAAGCGACTGGGAATGTTCGGCTATAAGCTGCCCTGTTAGACAGCAACATGAGATTCGACAAAAGAAAGGGGACAAAAGAGAAAAAGTAAGAAGAAGGTCAAGTGAGCCAATTCTACCGATTATGATAAGGATAAAGAGAAGAAAATCATTGAAAAATGCCAGATGTTAGACTAAAAAAGCCTCATTATGCACTTTTTGAGGTAAATGTTTGGCGGATTGAGATATTATATGTATATTTGCACAAAATTTCACAAGTAATATAATTTGCAAAATGAAATATAATATAGCGACTATAACAGATTATCTGGAAGAGTTGACAGGCAATAAAACAAGGAGACTTGCTCACGCCAAAGGCAAGGACAAAAAATTGCCCTTGACGATTGCTACCAGTTATAGCTTTTATGATCTTGAATTCATGGAAACGCAAGTCACTATTGCTATACCTTCAGGTCTTGACGGCATAACGCCAATGCAGTTAGCCAAACATCAGGCTAAGATGATAGAGACATTCAATCATCCTGTCATCTTTGCTTTAGAATCAGTTGCATCCTATCAGGTAGCTCGGCTCACCCAAGCAAAGGTAGATTTTATTGTACCTGGGAAAATGGTTTTCATCCCAAGTATGCTAATCGTATTGCGTGAGCTGAAGAACACGGTCAAGGAAATGCCTGAGATGATGCCACCTGTAGCCCAGTTGCTGATGCTCTATCACCTTGAAACAAGAATAATTGACGGTCTTACCGCTTCGGAGATAGCCGAACTTACAGGCTTGGCATACCCGACTATTAACGTCGCTCTTCGATGGCTTGTGACCAACAACTGCATTGCCCTTGTTGGAAGCAAACAGAAACATGTTCAGATAACGATGAGCAAGAAAGAACTTTGGGACAAATCTCTTCCGTTGATGAAATCGCCTATTGAGCGCATACTCTTCACAGACACAAAGCCCGAAGAAAGTTTGATGGCCGGAGAGACTGCAATGGGGCATTACACCATGCTCGCGGAGCCGGCTACTCCAGTCATAGCAATAGACAAAGCAACAGCCAGAAAGAATGCCGCAATAATGAATAAGGAATATGGCGACATAAAGGTGGAAGTATGGAAATACTCTCCAGCCCTGCTATCTGAGGATGAATGGGCAGACAGGCTATCGCTCTATCTGTGCATGAAGGACAGCGAAGACGAAAGAATACAAATGGAGTGTGACACTTTAATTGAAGAAATGAAATGGTAACAGGAATTGAACGCTGGAAGGAATATTTCAATGATTATAAGGACAAGTATGTGCTAATAGGAGGCGCTGCTTGCAATCTGCTTGAAGAAGAACTCGACATGAATCCTCGTGCGACAAAGGATCTCGACCTTGTTCTTGTAGTAGAAGCTCTCACTCCCGATTTCGGAGCCCGTTTGTGGGATTTTATCAAGTCAGCCAATTACGCTGGTCGAAGCAAAGGAGAGAACGAGTTCAAGCATGAATACTATCGCTTTACAAATCCAGAGGACAAGGCATATCCAAAGCAGATAGAACTGTTTGCTCGTAGTACAGGAATCCTCAACCTGCCATCCGATGCACACATAGAACCCATAAGTGTAGGAGAATACCTGTCCAGCCTTTCAGCCATCTTGATGGATGATGACTATTATGCGTTCACTATAGAACATAGCAGGAATATTGATGACATCCATGTAGCAAGTCCTGAAGCTCTCATTTGTCTCAAAGCCAAGGCATACACGGAAATGCTGGACAGAAAAGCCGAAGGTGAACAGGTAGACAGCCGTGACATCGAGAAACATAAGAAAGATGTGTTCAGGCTGATAGCCATGTTGCCACAAGACTCTCGATTCTCGTTGCCTGAGAAATTGAGGAATGACATGAGTGATTTCTATCAGAGGATAGGAGAATTGCCTAATCCAGACTTTTTCAAGAATGCAGGACTAAGAGGTTTGGATGCCCAGCGTCTTCTTGACCTCTTCAACACGGTGTTCCTATAATGAGAACTGATACGCATCACAACATATACGATTTTCCGGACTGCCGCAACATTGTCATCTGTGGCGACATTCACGGGGACTTCAATCTCCTCGTGAATAAAGTTTGTGTGCAATATCAGATGAAAGATACTCTGGTCATTGTGGCAGGAGATTGTGGCTTTGGCTTTGAAAGAAAAGGGTACTATGAGAATATTGTCAAGCGCAATGCCAAGCGAGTAAATGAATCCAACAACTGGTTTCTTTTCATCCGTGGCAACCATGACAATCCAGCTTACTTTGACGGAAAGACATTCCGGCATAAAAGGTTTACTTGCATTCCCGACTACTCTGTAGTCAAAGCCACTGGTCACACTATACTCTGTGTAGGTGGAGCAATATCTGTTGACCGTCAGCCAAGAATAGATGCATGGGAGCACAATCAAAGAAAGGCACATAGGTATAGCCATAACTCTTCTGACAATGAACTTCTTTCACCAAACTATTATTGGCAAGATGAAGCTCCAGTTTTCTACAACGACTTATTATCTGAGATAACCAACTTGCATAAGATAGATACAATAGTGACACATACTGCTCCATCTTTCTGTGAACTACAAAACAAAGATGGATTACTGCAATGGGCAATATATGATAACTGTCTGTTAGATGATGTTCAGAAGGAACGTGATACAATGGGTGCCATCTATACCAAATTGAGAGCAGAGACCACAACACTCACACATTGGTATTACGGTCACTTTCACCAAAGCTGGCATTCATCTATTGATGGAGTCCTGTTCAAGATGTTAGACATCATGGAACTGGCGGAAATTACCCCTTGAACAAATCAAGGCTTATAACAGTTTCTTTCCGTCCAAAAGAAAGAGAGACCAAATGTCTAATGTGACAGATGGTCTCTCCTATATCTATGCAATGAAAACTTCGTCCTTATAAACTGGGACTTCTTTACCGTTGGTCAATTGAACAAGCCATTCAGTGCCGTAGTCATCAACGATGATGCCGTTTCTGTGACCTTTCCATGGGAATAGGAGTTCACAAAATGCTCCTATCAAATCGGAATTGTTATCTTCATCTGTGTACATAGCGATTAGTTTTTTGTGCGATGGTATGCCATCAGTTTTGACCGCATACCACCGCAGGTTAGTTATTCAAAGGTAAATTGACGGATGTAGAAGTATGTATCATCATTGTCATACTCATATTCATTGATGAAGTCCATCATTTCCTTATCAGTTCGCTCACCTTGCTCGATGTTCATCTTCTCACGCCATTCATTGATTGCATCTTTGAGGGTGGTGTAGATGTCGTCACAAGCATCCTCGAATGGCTCTCCGCTGGAACTGACTGCTACCTCTTCAGGGAAGAAGTCGCCTTCATCATGCACATAATAGACCTCACAGCCACATTCACAGACTCTGTATGAGATAGAGAGTTCATCCCATAGCAGATGGTTAATCTCATCGAACAACTCATTGCAAGCATCCCATGCCGTTTCTGTCTCAAAGGAAAGTAGATAGTAGTCATTGGCTGGGTCTTCCTCATACTCTGCCCAATAGATGTGACCACGGACGCTGATTTGCTTGGCTTCGTAGTCGATGCCGTAGTGCTCTGCCAACTGGTAAAGCCAGATGTTCTTACTGTTCACCTCCATCTTTTGGAGTGTGCTCCACAGGTCGTTCACTGCCTTGCGTGTGCCTGTCACCTTGTAGGTGGTTGTTGCTTGATTTGCCATAATCTCGATGTTTTTTTATTTCCCTATTGTAGATTTCTCTACTTTCCGGAGTGATTAGAAATTATGTTGCTTCACAAGGTGTTGTGACCATCAGCACAAGGTTATGGCTCCAAATACAACCCGAATGGCGTGGAGATTTTGAGTCATACCATCGGATCACCTTGGGTAGATGTAGGAACAACAGTTACCTTTGCAACCTAATTTCATCGACTCACGGAAGTAGAAATGGCAGACTATATTATACATACGCATATGCGCACTAAGGAATCTTAGGATTAAACTTTTTATTCCGGCATTAATATAATTTATGCTCTCTGAGGAACAGAATGAAGAGTGTCGAGAGACAAAAAGGGCCGGCCCTCCAGCGTCCCTCGACATAACATTCGTTTTCCTAAAACCATTTATTTTGCATTACTACAATCTTACCCCCACTCCTCCTTCTTCAAGTGGAAAAACACGCCAAAATAGCCACCGACATAGCCACCTTTTCAGACCGATCGTTTTGGTTGCCATGTAACTTTTTATTTAGCAGGATTTTAGCCATACCTTTGCACCCGAATCGATTCGGTCCGGGGTGCCATTTCCCCATCTAAAATCAAAACTGAATAAAATGATTGACAACGAAGAAATCCTCATAAGACAGACTGAGTGTCTTGGCATGATGCATGAGCTCAAGGATGACATTCAAAGCATGCATCACACGCTATATCGCGTCAAGGGCAAGCTATCTTTCACGGAAGCGCGCAAGTACCTTGACATCACACATGTGCAACTGAATGAACTGGTACGTGACAAGATTATTCCTTGCATCAAGGTATCACAGCGTCGCCTTGTCTTCAGCACAGAAGATCTGGATGAATATCTTGAATCGATGAACAAGAAAAAAAAGGAAAACAGCCATGAATAAGGAACTTGAAACAATCATAGAACGCTACGAGTCCATCCTCCAGGATATGCACCAGACACTTAAGGCAATCGAACAAGGCAAGCAGGATAGCCAACGTATCTCTGACATACACCAGTTTCTTTCGCAATTTAACAGCATAGATGAGTTTCTAGCCCACATTAGGAACATAGAGGAAAGGTTGTTCTACCTGAAAGACGAACTTACGACAAAGGAAGCTGCGATTTATCTCGGTATGTCTGTATCTACTCTTTACAAAAAGACGATGAACAGCGAGATTCCCTTCTACAGACCTTCAACTAGGCATTTGTACTTCAAACGGCAGGAACTGGCACAGTGGATGCTGCAGAACCGCCATGCCACCAATGAGGAGTTGCAAGCAGAAGCGACTCTCTCTGGAAAGACCAATCTGTATACACCCAAACGGAGCAAGCGCAAGCAACCTCAAAAAACGGAAAAGCGATGACAAGACATAATTTCGCTAATCTCATCGAGCGAGCAGAGCAACTTGTTGCAGCCATTGACAAATGGAGAGGTATGGATGCAGTCTGTAACCGCATTGATATCATTGATGAGTGTCTGCTGAAGATGGATGCCAGAAAGGATGTGCTTGTGCAGTTGGAGAAGATGCCTGGCAACATGTATCTTTTCAAGGCTATTCTTACAGTTGATGAAGCAGCTTTATACCTTGGTGTTCATCGTAATATGATCCATAAGCTCATAAGGAACAATGGATTGACCGCATTCAGTCCTTCTTCGACCAAGATGCTTATACTCACAGAAGACTTGGTGGAATGGTGCAGACAGCACCTTAACGGAGAACCAGACTCTGAGGCAAAGTTATCTGACAATCAAAAAAAGAAAGGACCAAAGAAATGAAAAAATGTCCATCCTATCTGCTCACACGAGCCATTGACGACGAAACATTCCCAGAACTTTTAAAGTATTTCACAATGGATATTACAGATGTGGAGGAATACCCTCCTGAGGTCATCAAACTAGGTGACAAGATATTCGGCACTTTAGGCAATTTCTCCATCATCACTGGAAAGCCCAAGTGTGGCAAGACTTTTAATGTGTCTGCTATTGCTGCAGCAGCTATCAGCGGCAAGACCGTATTGAATTACAGCGTTACATTGCCACCAGACAGAAAGATGGTGCTGTACATAGATACGGAGCAGGCACGTCCACACTGTCGGGCAGTCATCAGGCGCATCTACAAGATGGCAGGGATGACTAAGAACGACAAGATAAACATGAAGTTCTGTCCACTGCGTGAGATGAATGACACCATGCGCGTCGCCTTCATCGAGAAGTGTCTCCGGGAGTTCCCCAATATCGGTCTTGTTATCATTGACGGAATCAGAGACCTGCTGAAAGACATCAACAGCCAACTGGAATCCAACTATGTGGTAAACAAACTTATGGAATGGTCTGCATCCTATGACATCCACATCGTAGGAGTCATACATCTGAACAAGAACGACGACAACACTCGGGGTACTCTTGGTACTGAGACAAACAATAAGGCAGAGACGACACTTGTCACCTCTGAGGTCGAGAACTGCAATACCTTGCGTTTTATGGTCAGCTGTGAAATGAGTCGCAGTGAACCGTTCGGATCTTTCTTCTTCTACATAGATTCCAATAATCTGCCAAAGGTGGATGAGACCTATGGGGCTATCAAAAAAAAGAAGATTACAATCGGAGATATCACAGTTTCACAACACAAGGCTGCACTTGACGTGGCATTTGCTGATGGAAGCATCACATCTCACGACAACCTTGTAGCAGCATTGAAGCAAGGCTATCAGAGCATCGGCATCAATCGTGGCAGAACCACACTGGTGAGGATACAGAACATGATGACCGCAGACGGCATCATTACAGAGTCAGTCAACGAGCATAATGTCTCAGTCTATCACTACAATCCGCAAAGGATGAATGTTCAAAGCAAATCTGAGGAAAGCAGCTTGCATAGTGCAGACTCTCTTGACTGACCATGAAAATGCCAGGTTCACTTGGTGTATAATATGAATATTATAACAAACCTGTTGAACTTAGAAATGAATTTAAGGAAGATAGAAATAACATTCAAATACAGAACCAAGTTCACGTTAGTATGCGGATATATACTATATCCGTACTACTTAAACTGAACAATCAAAGCGCAAACCTATGGAAATAGACAAGCAAATGAACGGCAGTAGTCCTAAGCCTTCAGAGCAGGTGGAACTCTGCAATATATTGGTCGAAATTCACCAGGCATATTGGGAAGATGTGCTGGGTGCAGGGATGACCTACGAGGATTTCGTGCCAAACTTCTTCGGTACCTACAAGGGTTTCTTTTGCAAAGAGGATGGTCTGACAAATGGCTACAAGACAGTAAACGACATATTCAACCAGCATCAGCCCATTATTGAGCACCGTTTTAAGTCCTCTGCTTTTGTTCTCTCGGATGCAGAATGTATGATGAAGGAGTTTGAACATTGCAATTCTCTTTTTGATCGCTCACTCTTGGATATTCAGCTCAGACCCATCATCCCCAGACTGGAGCTTGAAGGCGTAATGAGGCTGATATGCAAATGTGCGAACACCACGGCCTTGTTTCACTGCAGGGTTGTCCATGCAGATATGATGGCTATACTGACTGGAACAAGCGAGAAAGACTATGGCATCTACAATGTATCTCACTTTGCCTACTTCATGAAGAAGTTGGAGACACAGGCACTGACCATACAGCACTGGCAGTCCATGGTCTGGAACCTGAGTCGTATCGTGTACAGGGGCAAGTATCTCAACCAGCATCTCATCAGCAGTACAGTACACAACATCTCTGCTCTCAAGCGTCGCCCTTGGCAGTATGACTCGATTGATAGTTATCTCAGCGAAATCAGAAGGTTGTAGCCGTAAAAAAGTAGGAGCCATTTGATAATTGCTTGAGAACTGATTGATAACTACTAGAGAACTCCTTGTGGCAAAACCGCTCTCAAGGTCTTCTCAAAAACTTCCTGTCTATCTTTGCACCGCATTTCAAAAATACCGAATCGTATGCAAGACCAGAACAAGAACAATCAGCAGGAACAAGCGTGGCACCCTCCCATGCAGCCGCCACCGTCACAACCAGCTCATCCTCCTGAGCTCAGGTTCCAGGAAGAGAGGCGTCATAACTCATCACGCAACCTGATTCTTTCCTACAAGCAGTCCAAGTTGCAGGCGTATGACCCCATTATGCGAGAGGTGTTGAGTGATGCGCTACTCTCAATGGAGGAGCGGATAACCACCCTGGAAGAAAGGATGTGCTTCTTTGAGAGCTCAGGAGCAATACTCCAGAAGCCTCACATGAATGTAGAAGAAGTTGCACGGTACTTGGGATATACGCCATGCTCCATATACAACCTGACAAGGCGCAAGCAGATACCCTTCCATAAGATCAAGCGCCACATCTTTTTTGACAAGAAGGAGATTGACGATTGGATCCGCAACAAGAAACCCACCAAATGGGACGAGCTGGGAGTCACGCCAGAGTCCATCCCGATAGATTTCAACGAGACGGTAGAGCTCATGAAAGAGCGTGCAGCTCTCAGCAGAACAAAGAATTTAACTCATAATGATAAAGACAATGATTACAAACGAACAACTCCAACAGATTAGAAGCGTGTCTATCATAGACCTACTCTCCAAACAAGGCTACCATCCTGTAGCTAAGAAAGCATCGGGAATATGGTTCAAGGCACCATGGCGAGATGAGAACGAGCCCTCACTAAAGGTCAGTCCCGATCTCAACGTATGGTTCGACTTCGGAGCCCACGTGGGCGGTGATGCCATAGCACTCGTCGAGTTTCAGCACAACAAGCATTTTTCCGAGGCTTGCGAAATGATTCAGAGCCTTATGAACGGGCTCGTCTTTGACAGCACTCCTGTACAGATGCCAAGTAAAACAAGTCCCAAGAAGCAGAATGTAGAGTATGCCTATCTGAAGGAACAGGAGATAGGGTCTCCTGCTATCATCAGATACCTCGAAGGCAGGCGTATCAGCAAGGCCATCGCAGACAAATACTGTTGCGAGCTGCATTACGGCAAGACCGCCACAGAGAACTATTACTCCCTTGCTTTCAAGACGGGCGAAAAGAGCTATGAGCTGCGTAATGCCAACTTCAAAGGATGTATCGGGCCAAAGAGCATTGCCATCATCCACGCATGTGGTACCACTGAAATAGAAAAGAAAGTCACTGCATGTGTTGTGTTCGAAGGTTTCTTCAATATGCTCACCTACGTCCAGCTGCTACAGCAAGGGTCGCCTGTGTGCATCATCGAATATCCATGTGATATGATTGTGCTTAACTCTGCTGGCTTTGCACCCCATGCACAGCCTATCTTCGACGAATACGGCAAGATTCACTGCTATCTGGATAATGATAAGACGGGGCACTGTAAGACTCTGGAGATTCTTGACCGCAATCCAGGCAGAGCCACAGATGAATCATGCAGATACGAATCATACAATGACCTGAACGACTACCTGTGCGGACGCATTCAGTTCAAACCTGAAGACGTTCTGCCAGAGGACTGACAAGTCGGCTCAAGCCTACCTATATACGGAACAATTACAGGGGAACAAAGTTCCAAGCGCTCTTTGACATTGTTACTTCTTCACCCGAAAGGGACATATATACCGCATCAATCCACCCTGCCCTTATAGCATAAGGCAGCAAGAGATAATCGCTGTTTAAACTTCTCTAACAGACTGATAGTTTGCGGACTACATTTGTTATATCTAATCAAATTAGACCGTACATTTGCACTCGCTTTTCAACAAAACCAACTGATAAGAATCATGAGTGCATTTTTAATCTATGCTATCGTCCTCACCCTCGTATATATCATATACTACAGTGCGATGATCACCAAAGAAGCGTATGGAGCCAAGAGCCTGACAAACGACACTTCCGAGACCTTCGAGTTCGGCGATATGAACGAGCAGATCGAATCAGTCGATGTCAACGAGTCAGAGCACGGCTTCTACATCGGAGATGAAGCGCCTGAGTCCGAGGATAACGTTAGTAAGGAGGAAATAATCAGCGTGGAAGATGACCATAGCATCCGACCCGAGACAGAGATCGGTCAGGAAGGTCCATCAGAGGCAGAGCTGCATGCTCAGGCAGCAGAAGCCAAGATGGAGGACATCCAGTCCGAATATTCTGACGAGTTTGAGCCTGACGAATTCGATATGATTCTTCTGAATCCATTGAACACAGTGCCGGTCATCATCACCACAGACACACGCGATGAACTTTAGCTTGAAATGAATATTAGGGTTAATAGGTGGTTGATGTGTGCGACTCTCGCTTCGGCTGTACAGTCCGCATCCGCCAAGTGCGGCAATGTGGACTACAGCTGGGGCGCAGACGCTCTCGCCATGATGCACGACTATGTGGTGACGATGATGGTCAGCCTTGTCTATCTCGTCTATGCCATATCCTCTATAGTGGCCATCATATCAGCCTTCCAGATTTACTATAAGATGCAGATCGGTGAGGACGGTGTGACCAAGAACATCACGACACTCATTGGTGCCATCCTCTTCATTATAGGTGCAACCATCGTGTTGCCTGCATTCTTCGGATATCAGGTCGCTGGCTGACCTCGTACTCTCAGGTAGAAAGACATGTTTTCAGGATAACTCCGCTGCAGAGGAGTCAGTGTTAATCAAATCGTATTTTATGTTTAAGAAAGTAACTAATCTCATCAAGAGCGCAGGCAAAAAGCTTCGCAGCTCACAGCGTCTTCAGATGGCAGTAGCCATGTTGCTCGTAGGTACTACTGTTGCCATGGCTCAGAATGCAGCCGGTGACTATACCGCAGGTACTACTGCACTTGGTCAAGTCACCACGGAAATTGCAAAGTACATCCCTTATGTGGTCAAACTTTGCTATGCCATTGCAGGTGTCGTAGCTATAGTCGGTGCGATCTCGGTTTACATCGCCATGAACAACGAGGAGCAGGACGTCAAGAAGAAGATCATGATGGTCGTTGGCGCTTGTATCTTCCTCATCGCAGCAGCCCAGGCACTGCCCATGTTCTTCGGCCTTTAAAGCAGAATGCCGATGACAAATGGCGACTACCTTGAGTATCCCATATTCCGTGGCCTGCAGAGACCACTGGAATTTATGGGCATTCAGGGGCGATACATCTACTGGGCGGCAGCCACAGCAGGTACAGCCATCATCGGTTTTATCCTTGGCTACTGCCTTGTTGGATTCCTTGTAGGACTTATCGTCCTTGTGATTGCTCTGGGCACCGGTGTAGGGCTCATCTTCTTCAAGCAGCAGAAAGGTCTTCACTCCAAGAAAAACGACAAAGGGGTGTTTATTCTGTCTCGTACAATGAGGATGTAGCAAGTGGCGTTCCTTCGTTCTATCTGTTTTCTAAGACAAAAGATGTAGCATAACAATTTCTTCATTATCTGTAACGATGAACGCTATCCACTACACGGGTGCTTTACTCTTTTAAGAAGGTAGGCTTGCTCTGACTCCCATCAGGTCAGTTTAGCGAGCCTGCCTTTATTCATGTCATAAACCATCAAAAAAAATGAATCACCATCTATCAAGACTCATAACCCTCTCCTCTACTGTTCTACTTCTCGCCTGTGGAGGTGACGGATCAAAATATCCGACTGTCACAGCCAACCATAGCGGCGCAGTCACCCGTGCTCATTGGCAGGCAGAACGCCGACCAGTCGTCATCGAGACGGACACCATTCTCAGTGAATGTATCGGTGTGTCTATGCTGCTCAGAGATGCCACATCAGATGAAATATCGGCACTCAGTTCAGCTCGCTTTGAGCGGAAAGGCACTATTTATCGCGCAAATGATTTCAACGCTCTTACCTCCGACACAACGGCTCTGACAGGAATCTGTTTTCCTGTGTTCCGTGGTACCAAGGCTAGTTCTGCTGTGGAACTTAAAGCCCCATTCACAGAGAACCTTTATGGAAAGGAGGTCGGACGCACATTCGGATCAGAGACAAAGATCAGGTACAAATGGTGTTCTGGCATGGCACTTCTGCGTATCTTCACCGAAAGTGACGATGTACGAGACCAGCTGGATCGTCTGACCATCGGTGGTGACTACATCTATAACAGTGGCTTGTACATGCCCTACACGGGAGAATGGTGCCAGAAGGTATCCGAATGGAGCATAGATGCGCCAGATGCCGGATGCAAGCTGAATAACGGACGCAACCACGATTTCTTCCTTATTCCTTCAGATACGGCATGTGCCATCTCAATCCGTGCCACCATCAACGGCAGGGATCGTATTCTTCAGCGAACGATTCCCCCGATGCATGCAGGTTCTCTGACAGAGCTGCATCTGAAAGCCAGTAAAACGGACTTTGTCGTGAGCAGTTCATGGGTGGACAGCAAGCGCAAGTTGTATATTCAAGATAAGAAAAATATTGCAATGGACTCTATCAAAGTGGGTTATTTCCTTCGGTCAGATGGTTATATAACCACTGCCAAGGATGCAAAAAGCATCGCGATTGTCTGCGAAACGGACGGTAAGCACGGCAAAGCGGTTGCTATCAATGATTGTAAAGGCAGGTTTGTATTCTCAAGCAGCGAACTGCCAGCAGGAAAGAACTTCGAGACTATCGATGGCAAACGCCATGAAGGTATTCTCAATCCGAGTCCTCAGGATGGCATAGCGGATGCCAACAAGATTATCTGGACACCCAAGATGCCATATACTGAGAAATGTGCTATCGGCTATACAGATGGTGCGGAGCTGACCCACCTGCTTACTCTTCGCAGTAACAAGGTAACAGCCAAGACAGGAAGCCTGCGTTTTGGCTCCATGCTCAACGAGGTACAACGTCATAGCGGAGCATATGTGCCCTCACTTGGCGAACTCGTCCGTCTCTACTATATGATCAAGCAGCGCAAGGCGGAACTTCCAGGGCTTTCACCTCTTGAAGGCGAGTATCTCACCAGCAATGAGAACGGAAGCCAGTATTATATGATTGACTTCTCTACTGGTATCATTGCCAGTTCATTATCAAAGCAATATGGTGCAGCACAGCTACGCCTTTTCTATCATTTCTAAAACATTATCGACAATGGAAAATTTTGCTGTAATCCTGAAGGAAGAACATACAGAGGTCTGTATTCTGAGACCAAACATCGTAATCATGGTAGGTAACCGTGGAAACGGAACCATCTCTATCGACATCTCTGACAATGATGAAAATGGTTCTTCCGTACAGCTCCTTCTTGACTGCGGGGATTTCAAAGGCCGTTATATCGAAGACTATGACAAGGAGACACAAGCAACGATTCTGGACAGTATCGAGACATCGGTAGCCAGAGACATTGCAAAGTTCGCTGAGCAGGGATATACATTCGTTGGCGTTGAAAAAGACCGGGGTGAAGAACGTTCAGAGTGCTTCTTTCTTGAAGACCATAAAGTACAGTGGCAGAGAGACTACAGATGTATATTGGAGTTCTTTCAGCAGAAGACTGCTAATCAAAAACCTAACAATCAGAAATGACATTATACGTAATTCTTTTCTTAATTGCAATACTTATCGGTATGGCATTATCGGTTTCAGCTTTCGGCACGGGAGGCAAGCGTAAGAAGATGTTTCAGGACATCTACTTCAATGTTGCCGAAGACGAAGGCATCGGTGTCGCCTATACGAAACTTGGACATTACTCTGCCATTCTTCGTATGAGCAACTCGGTGCAGAAATACTCTGCCAATACGGATGCCTACTATGAGTTTGCCAACCTCTTTTCTGCTCTTGCTCAGGCTCTTGGTGAGGGTTATGCGCTTCACAAGCAGGACATCTTCGTTCGCAAGAAGTTCAGCGAGGATGGTACAGGCAAGGAGTTCCTGTCAGAATCATACTTCCGGTATTTCAAGGACAGAGCCTATACAGACAATGAGACATTCCTTATCATCACACAGGAGAATAAGAAATCGCGTCTTCTCAGCTATGATCCGAAGCTATGGAAGGACTTCAAGGTGAAAATCCGCAAGGTTCAGGATCAGCTGCATGATGCAGGGCTGGACACAGAGTTTCTGGACGCAGGTGAGGTCAAGATGTATGTGGATCGTTTCTTCACTCAGAATTTCGTTGATGAGCATTTCGCCTTCAACAACTTCAAGATTGATGAAGAGTGCATTGAGATGGGCGACCACAAGACAAAGATCTATTCACTGATTGATGTGGATGTGGCCAACCTCCCTGGTCTGATACGTCCTTATACCAACATCGAAGTCAACAACACCTCCATGCCTGTTGATCTTCTCTCGCATATCGACGCTATTCCAGAGGCAGAATGTGTGGTGTATAACCAGATGATATTCATGCCTAATCAAAAACGTGAGTTGGCGCTGTTGGACAAAAAGAAAAACCGCAGTGCCTCTCTTGCCAATCCAAACAACCTGCTGGCTGTAGAGGACATCAAGAAGGTGCAGGATGTTATTGCACGCGAAAGCAAGCAACTGGTATATGTCCACTATAACTTGATGGTAACAGTACCAAGGCATGTGGATATCCAGAAATGCACAAACCATCTGGAAAATTCCTTCGGCAAGCAGGGTATCCATATCTCGAAGCATGCATACAACCAGCTAGAGTTGTTCGTGGCCTCCTTCCCTGGGAACTGCTATGCCATGAATGAGGACTATGACCGATTCCTTACACTCTCTGACGCTGCAACATGTTTGCTTTATAAGGAACATATACAGCACAGCGAGGACACACCACTCAAGATATACTATACTGACCGACAGGGTGTGCCTGTGGCGGTGGACATCACAGGTAAGGAGGGTACGAAAAAGATGACAGCAAACTCGAACTTCTTCTGCCTGGGTCCTTCCGGTTCAGGAAAGTCGTTTCACCTAAACTCGGTTGTCCGTCAGCTTCATGAACAGGGCACCGACATCGTCATGGTTGATACGGGTAACTCTTACGAGGGACTCTGTGAGTATTTCGGAGGCAAGTACATTGCCTATACAGAGGAGAAGCCTATCTCCATGAATCCCTTCAAGATCACCAAGGATGAATATAATATCGAGAAGAAAGATTTCCTGCGTAATCTTATCCTCCTGATATGGAAGGGACAAGACCATGCTGACAACATCACAGAGATTGAGAAGACCATGCTCGACAAGGTGATTGAGGAATATTACAGCAACTATTTCAGCGGTGAAAACTCCTACACTCCGATGCGTGAGTCCCAGGTTCGCAAGAAACTGGAGCGCAGTCTTTCCTCAAAGAACGTCAACAAGTCCCATGAAGATATTATGAAAGAGGTGGATGCAACCATTGGGCGGCTCGCAAAAAAACGTGGCAATCTCAAAGTAAACAAGCTGTCATTCAACACCTTCTTTGATTTCGCAACCGTCGATATCGAGATTGTATGTACTGAGAACGGCATTGACACCATCAACTATAACGAGTTCTCCACCATGCTCGAAGCATTCTACAGCGGAGGCATCTACGAGAAGATTCTGAATGAGGATGTAGACAGCTCACTCTTCGATGAGACATTCATTGTCTTCGAGGTGGATGCCATCAAGGAGAATCCGAAGCTCTTCCCGATTGTGACGCTCATCATCATGGATGTGTTTCTGCAGAAGATGCGTCTGAAGAAGAACCGTAAGGCTCTCATCATCGAGGAGGCATGGAAAGCCATCGCTTCACCGCTTATGGCAGACTATATCAAGTATCTCTATAAGACTGTCAGAAAGTTCTGGGGTACGGTAGGTGTCGTTACGCAGGAGATACAGGATATTATCTCTTCCCCCATCGTCAAGGAGGCAATCATCAATAACTCTGACGTCATGATGTTGCTAGACCAGAGCAAATTCAAGGAACGCTTTGATGACATCAAGAAGGTGCTTGGTCTGACTGATGTGGACTGCAAGAAGATCTTTACAATCAACCGCCTGCAGAACAAGGAAGGCCGTGCCTATTTCAACGAGGTCTTCGTTCGCCGCGGTACAGAGTCGGCAGTCTTCGGTGTGGAGGAACCGCATGAATGCTATATGACCTATACCACAGAACGTTTGGAGAAGGATGCTTTGAAACTCTACAAGAAGGAACTGGGCTGTGGCATTCAGGAAGCCCTGCTTCAGTATTGCCAGGACTGGGAGCGCAGTGGCATCAAGGGTACACTGCAGTTCGCACAGAAAGTCAATGCCGCAGGCAGAGTGTTGAATCTGCCCAAACCCAAAATGTGGAACACATAGAATAATACATTGAAGGAATCTGTATCACATACTCTTTATGAAAAAGAAACTGGCTATAATTATTTTACTGGCAGTTGGCATCGCTCCGATGTCAGCACAGTACTATAGTGTCAACATCGACTATAAGACAGCAGCAGCCATGGTGGGTGCTTATGGTACGGAAACAGCAGCAGAAGCCTACTATAGCCAGCAAGTCGAGGACATTCTGAAGAAATATACCAATGCGGAAATGGCTGCTGCCGGTATATTCTCTTCAAAGTATCTCGATCGCAAGGCGCTGACAGACATGGGCATTTGGGCTTCTCCCGATGAGAACTATTACTATAGACGCATCTACAAGATGGTGTCGGGAAATATTATGCCAAAAATATGGACGGTCAGCGGACAGATGATCAAGTCTCCGCAGAATGCGCTCTACTGGGGCAGTTACCTTGGTAAGGTATGCGCTGAGACCAAGTCACTGTGCCAACAGTTTGAAAGTGTGGTGACCAATGGTCGCCTCTCTTTCAGAGATGTTGCGTTTCTTGAGATGAATCCCGAGTATGCAGCCTTGTTTGACGTGGTGAAGAACGGCGGACAGGACTGGCAGACTGTACTTGATGGATTCGGTAATGTGAGCGAAAACTTCACCAAGGAGAATCTGAAGAGTGATATCAATACGCTCTATCAGATGGGAGTGTCTATTGCCAATACCGGTGCGACCAATGCCAGCGACACCCTCATAGGCGGTTCCTCTTTCAACGGATCATTCGTGGATAAGGCGGCTGACGTATATAACATTGCCCGTAATGGGTATAACCTGTACAATAACCTGCAGCAGAACACCACTGGAACACTGATTGGTCTTCTTGGTGGTGAAACCAATGTCTCCAAGCTATGGAATATCTCCAACTATAACATGACAGGCTGGATGACTGACTATGCCCGTGAAGCGATGGGCCAGTACTATACACAACGATGGTATATCTATTGGAAGGATGCTGGCAGTGAGGTGCTTTGTGACTATAGCCCTCCTACGGATGACAATTCCGTGTTGAACGGTACTCATTGGTATCGCATTGACACCAATAATTCGGATTTCTATCCAAGTTCCAGCCAGATAGAAGCCATCAAGCAGAATTCTGAGAACCATGCAGGGTGGTCACGCCCACGTGTAAGCCAGCTTAACAGCCAGTCAACCGACGGCTCGCGTTACAGCATCAGTGAGTGGATGAGCGCCTATATCATCTCGCGTGGTGGCAAGCAGACAAAGAAGGCGTATGCCTATAGTGTCTACGTCACTCGTGACTGGAACCGTACAGAGGAGGTTTATGAGGACTTCTTCGATTCCTATTCCATGGACCTGAATACATTCAAGAAGCAATTGCAGATAAGATGTGATGAATTGAACATCAATGAGGAAGGACGTAAGTATTATATTGGCAGTGGCAGCAAACAATACTACCAGACTACCGATGCCAGTAAGATGAAAGGATGTGAGATGGTCATCATCTCTGTTACCTGTGACGAGGATGTCGCTCTTGGAGAGGGCAACACCCAATACAAGTGCTCCTCTTGCGGTGGCTCTCTCAACAGTCATACAAAGGAATGTGTGATGAGAACAACTCTGGGTAGCGGTGATACCTTCAGTACCTCTGAACTTGATCAGGAAGAACTGGATATTCGTAATCAGATCGCCTCCATCAATTCACAGACAGACAATCTGGAAGCGGAGAACAAATCCATCATCAAGCAGTTATCCAAGGCTTCTTTGGAGGAGCAGCCTGCACTGCGTCAGAAATATAATGAGAACAAAACGAAGATTGAGAATCTCAAGAGTCAGCTGAACGGACTCAACACACGCCTTTCCGAAATTATGCAGGCAAAGGAAGAGGCAAAGGAAGGCGAGTTGGTGCAGACGGATGACTATTACCGTATACCTGCCATCATGAATGATGCGAAAACCACCTATAAGCTCACATGGGCGGATGAAGGCCATTGGGAAGGCTGGAATTTCGTTCGTACAGCCAAGATGGGTAACATGACGGGGGAAGTGAGGTTCGTGGCAACCGTCTCACTCGTCCGAAGGCCGAAGTATTTCCTCGGTATCAAGATTCACCGTGCCATCATCGGCATCTCATGGAAACTGGCTGCCCATTATTCCAATACACAGGTGGTGGATATGCTGGAGCTTGACCCTGATATGGATGATGCGGCCAAGGCACGACTGGTGAATAACAGGCTGTCAGAGGTTGCGTGTGAATACCCCAGCTGTAAGGTATCACACGAGTACATCAAAAGCGAGAACCCGGAAGAGGATAAGACGGAAGATGTCTATCATCTGCTCTGGTCATCAGACCGTCTGGAGGTGGCACGAGAGATTGATACTCGTCTGACCAAGATCTACGCAGACCTCGTGGCACTTGAGCGGTTTATGAACTATAAGCTGCGATGGATTGACGTATGGAACAAGGTCGGCCCTCGCTTCGACCTGGAAAAAAGCCGTAAGCTCAGCATCATCGGACAGGCTCACAAAGACTGGATAGACAATGCGCACGAAGCTTCTGGTAATAGGAACAGAGAGGAGGACAATCCTTTCCGTTCCCGACCGGGCGACGACTTGAAGTTCATTGATGTACTGATTGATGACCGGCTACACAATGGTTCACTTATACCAAAAGAGAAGGAGGCAGAGAAATGAGGCATGTACTATCATTAGCGGTAACGCTTATAATGGCGCTCATCCCTTCCGTCGCCTTTGCACAGCGTGATCCAGCTGCACTTGAGGCGTATATCAACGACCACAAAAAGGTGCGCTCATTGCTATTAGCTCGCAGTACACTGGAGTCTAGCAATGCCTTGTTGCATGATTATAGCCGAGATGCTGGCATTGACTACAAGGAGGTGAATGTCGATCTGGACAAATACACCCGTGCATTTGATATCATAGACATCCTTTATCAGTCCACACGAACAGCGATGAACGTATATGGGACAGCAAATACGGTCAAGGAACGTATCAACGGCTATAGGAAGATGCTGACGGATTATCATGACAAGTACCTGAAGCGAGGAAGTATCGAGCCTTCTGATACGCTGATAATCGCAGTCAACTATCGCATGATTGAGAAAATTGCAGCTGAAGGGCAGAATCTATATCGGTCTGTGAGTGACCTTATAGCCTATGCAACAGGTGCTGCTGCCTGTACCACATCAGACCTGATGCTTGTTCTGGCGAGTATCAATCTGTCTCTGGACAATATAGAGCTTCACCTGAACAAGGCTTATTTCGATACATGGCGTTACATCCAGATGCGTATGGGCTACTGGAAGGCACAGATATACAACACCAAGACAAGGCAGGAAATCATCAACGATGCTTTCGGGCGTTGGCGTGAATCATCATATAAAGCAATAGGAATACAATGAGAAAGAAAACAATATTAATGACCATGGGCTGTGTGCTCAGTCTCTCTGTCAGTGCCCAGTATGTAACCTATAACCATGATGCAGACAAGATGCATCAGTTTACTGTCGGTGAGATTGGTACAGGTTCCCTGTCTCCTGATTATTACTATTGGCTGTTGCACCACAGCTATCGTCAGAGTGCTTCATCACGTAACAAGCTATTATATCGCACAGAGGCTGGTGCGGCAGCCTATATGCAGGTTGAGATGGCTGATTCGATCCGTGCTGCCATGGAAAAACGTGCTACGATTGAGGCGTTGAACATCGCTGACCGCTCAGGCGGTGCACTTGACCTTGCTTGGGCAGTGGAAGGCGAAAAGGTGACTTCAAAACTTGAAGCGTACAAGAAGAACATTGATCGCATACTCGGAGCTGGTGGAAATGCAGATAACCAGAGCCGATGGAATGAACGCTATAGGATGTACTCATGTGCCATCAAAGCGACACAGGATGCCTACATGCCGAATGCTGAGCGCAAGAAGCAATACCTGGCCATCTATGCAGACATCTGTCGGGATAATGAGCTGCTCATCGAATATGTGGTCTGCTTGAATAATGCCAATCGTACTAACGGACTGCTGAACCAGGAGTTCCCTCGCACGAATCCTGTGGCAAGGGCGGCGGCTGCTGCTCTCAACCGATGGCGGGAAGCGGGATGGAAAGCGGCAGGTTCACGTTCCATATCTGAATAAGTGTACTGTGTGAACCTCATAAACGAAGAATATAGACAGCCTCGCGCACACGTAATTATAATAGGTATAACGAAAGCAAGAATATAATTACATTTTCAAATTTCAATAATTTCTATCAAAAAAAACAAAACTCGTATGGATAATCAGATTCAAGTTTTCAACTCTCCACAATTTGGAGATGTTCGTATTGTATTGGGCGAAGACAACGAGCCTTGCTTCTGTCTGAAGGATGTATGTAATGTCCTTGGGTTACGTTCTAATGATGTAAATCAGCGCCTTGACAAGGGGGTGGTTTCAACCCACCCCCTTTGCACAAGCGGTGGTACTCAGCAAGTTAAGTTTGTAAATGAGGACGGACTTTATGATGTCATACTCGATTCGCGTAAACCAGAGGCGAAGGCTTTCCGCAAGTGGGTGACATCAGATGTCCTCCCCTCTATCCGTAAGAATGGAGCTTATATGACAGACGAGGCTCTTGAAAAGGCACTCCTTAGTCCTGACTTTGGTATTCGTCTCTTTGAAAAGCTCAAGGAGGAAAGACAGGCTCGCTATGCCTTGGAAGTCCAACAGCGTGAACAGCAGGCGCTTCTTCTCCAGAAAGATGAGCGTATAGAGGAACTTGACAAAGAAAACAAGAAACTCGCAGAGTCCAGTGAATACTGCCGTAAGGTTTTACAGGCTGACAGTCTTGTGGCAATCACGCAGATTGCGCAGGACTATGGTACAACTGCCAATGCCATGAATGGGTATCTGCACAAGAACGGCATCCAGTACAGGAAAAACAACAAAGGTCCTTGGATTATCTATGCTGAGTTTATCGCCAATGGCTACGTCCATAGCGAGACGTTCCTATATACCGACTCCAATGGCATTGACCATGTCAAGAATAACACCAAGTGGACACAGAAAGGTCGTCTGTTCCTCTACAAGTGGTTCAAGAAGCGCAATATCCTACCTGTGACAGAGCGTCCTGAAGGGTATGTCCTTCCTTATGAGATACGTAATTGTAAGAGTAAAATCAAAGACAATAACATACAGTAATATCATCTATGGCAAACATCCTTTCAGATTTTGGCATAAACCTCCTTGAAGAAGAGGTGGATGATGTAATCTTCCAGACGAACGAGTTTCTATGTGATGCCACTTTCACTGGTTCACAAGGGCCGTTCTGGTGGCTGTTACAGATGTCCATGGCACTGGCGGCGTGTTTCTCACTCGTCTTGGCAGCCAATCTTGCCTACAAGATGATGATCAAGCATGAACCGCTTGATGTGATGAAACTCTTCAAGCCGCTTGCCATCGCCATCATCATGTGCTGGTGGTACCCTCCTGCCGATACGGGAATGACGAACAGCCGCTCCTCATGGTGCTTCCTGGACTTTCTTTCCTATATCCCGAATGCGATAGGTTCCTATACGCACGACCTCTATGAAGCGGAGGCAACACAGTTGGAAGACAAGTTCGAGCAGGTACAGGAACTCATTCATACGCGTGACACCATCTATACGAATCTCCAGGCTAAGGCAGAAGTCGCACATACAGGAACCTCGGACGCAAGTCTGAAAGAGGCAACGATGGAGAGTGCCGGTGTGGAACAGGTGACACAGATGGAGGAAGATGCGGCAAAGTTATGGTTCACCTCCCTCACATCAGGCATCGTGGTCTGTCTTGACAAGATTATCATGACGCTTGCCATGATAGTCTTTCGCGTCGGATGGTGGAGTACACAGTATGTACAGCAGATTCTGCTTGGGATGCTGACCATCTTCGGACCGATACAATGGGCTTTCTCGCTTTTGCCAAAATGGGAAGGTGCTTGGGCAAAATGGATAACCCGCTATCTGACAGTGCATTTCTATGGTGCCATGTTGTTTTTTGTCGGTTTTTACGTTTTATTGCTTTTCGACATTGTCCTGAGTATTCAGATTGAGAACCTTACAGCGATCACAACAAGTGAGCAGACCATGGCGGCATATCTGCAGAACTCATTCTTCTCTGCTGCCTACCTCATGGCGGCAAGTATCGTTGCTCTCAAGTGCCTGAACCTCGTTCCAGACCTCGCAGCATGGATGATTCCTGAAGGTGACACAGCATTCTCTACACGTAACTTCGGCGAAGGTGTCGCTCAGCAGGCTAAGGCTACTGCTACTGGCGCACTCAGTCATTTAACACGATAAATTATGGTAATAAAGAATCTTGAGAATAAAATCAAACTGGTTCTGATCATCTGTTCGCTCTTCCTTATCGGTTGTGTCATCATCAGTCTGTCCTCTATATGGACGGCTCGCACGATGGTGCTGGATGCACAGCAGAAGGTGTATGTCCTGGATGGTAACGTGCCTATCATGGTGAACCGTACAACTATGGAAGAGACCACGGAAATAGAAGCAACCAGCCATGTCCAGATGTTCCACCACTACTTCTTCACGCTTGCGCCTGATGACAAATACATCAAGTACACGATGGATAAGGCCATGTACCTCGTTGACGAGACTGGTCTTGCCCAATACAACGCACTAAAGGAAAAGGGATTTTATAACAACATCATGGGAACGAGCGCGGTATTCAGCATCTTCTGTGACTCTATCAACTTCAACAAGGAGAAAATGGAGTTCACCTACTACGGAAGACAGCGTATTGAGCGCAGGACAAGTATTCTGACCCGAGAGTTGGTAACAGCAGGACAGCTGAAGCGTGTTCCCCGGACGGAGAACAACCCTCACGGCTTGCTTATCACCAATTGGCGTACGCTCTTGAACAAGGATATCGAACAAAAAACCAAAGTAAACTATTAAGCGCTATGGTCTGGAAGAAATTTATTATCGGGGAAAAGATGCCGGACAAGGCTGATCCCCAGTACAAGGAACGCTATGAGAAGGAGGTAGAAGCAGGCAGACGTTTTGCCCGTTGGACTCGCATCGATTTGCTGGCAGCGAAAATACAGAGATGGGCATTGGGACACCAGCGTACGTTCCTCTGCATTGTGTTCGGAGTTGTCATCGGATGTTTCATCTGGAACATCATCGGTATTATCCGCGTCGTGAATGCTCCATCGGATACACCCCGAACGATATCAGAACGACAGGAACAGTTGCTTGACTCATTGCGTAGTGACAAGTTCCACAAGAACATATCCAAGTGGGCTCTACAGGCTGTTGATTAAAACTATTTGAATATGAATTTAAGACAGATTAACTGGAAGCAACCAAAATACATGCTTCCCGCCATCATCTATATTCCTCTGCTCGCCACCGGCTACTTCGTCATTGACATCTTCCACACGGAGACAGCAGAAGTGCCATCTGAACTTGAAACCACGGAGTATCTGAACGCAGAGCTGCCAAAGGCACAACTGAAAGGCGATGCCATCGTCTCGAAACGTGATGCCATGGAGCGTTCCTTCGGGCAGATTTCCGACTTCAGCGCGGTGGAAGGTATTGAACAGGATGATGACAAACCACAAACAGAGGACTATGATTCCAAATACTCGGATGAAGACCTTGCCTTCCTCGATGCAGACGCAGCCCAAAGGACGGCAGAGCTGGAGGCTTCCCTCCAAGAAAGACTGCGTCAAAGTGCCGAAAAAGGCAAAGCCATAGGTGACGGAGAGCCCCCTTCCTATTCCGAGGATGACAGGCTCGCCAGACACGAAGTCTCACAGGCTCAGGCTCTTGCGGAGCTCGAAGAGGCACTTGCCAAGGCAAGACTGGCCGGAACGCAGAAAGCCGGTGGTGCTGTCAATGACATCACCCGAGGCGAAGAGAATCTTGCGAACCGAGATACCATGCATACGGGCAAGGTTGTCTCTGGCACTATAGAGGTTAACGGGAAGGCGGTGACGGCTCCCTCGGAAAATGAAGAGGCAGGTCAGATGGTCAAGAAGGTGCGTACATCGTCTTCCTATTTCAATACGATTGCCGATGTTGATGCAGAGCCGAACCTGATCAAGGCGATTATTGACGAGGACATCAAGGCCGTGGATGGTTCACGTGTCCGTCTTCGTCTGCTCGATGATGTGGAAATCAACGAGACGGTTGTCAAGAAGGGAACATATATCTATGCCATCATGAGTGGCTTTGGTGGCCAGCGAGTGAAGGGAACCATCAAGTCCCTGCTTGTAGATGATCGGATTGTCAAGGTCAACCTCTCCCTCTATGACACGGACGGACTTGAAGGACTCTATGTTCCTCAGTCGTCATTCCGTGAAACCACAAAGGATGTGGCATCAAGTTCTATGGGTGGCAGTATGTCCATAAACGATGGCGGTACAGGAAATTCGTTCTCACAATGGGGTATACAGGCTGTACAGCAGGCTTATTCAAAGACATCAAATGCCATCAGTAAGGCTATCCGAAAAAACAAGGCAAAGCTCAAGTATGGCACATTTGTGTATCTGGTAAATGGTAACAACAAGGATAAATAGAAACAATCATGAAGATTCTCAGATTTCTTGCCCTGTTATCGGGCATTGTGAGTGCTGACGCTGTATATGCGCAGCAGACCTACGAGGAAATGGAGTTACTGACGGTGAATGAACAGGTGACAACGGTCATCACTGCCAGTGAGCCAATCCGCTTCGTGGATATTTCAACAGACAAGGTAGCCGGTGACCAGCCCCTCAGCAATACCATCCGTCTCAAGCCCAAAGAGGGTGCGCATGAGGATGGTGAATGCCTGGCTATCGTCACCATCATTACGGAGCGCTACCGTACGCAGTATGCGCTCCTCTATACGACACGTCTTCAGGAGGCGGTGGCAGACAAAGAGGTGCAGCAGACGGAAAAAACGGCTTATCATAACCCTTCTGTCTCTCTCTCCACAGAAGAGATGTACGCTATTGCCCGACAGATATGGTCTTCACCGGCCAAGTGGCGTGATGTGAAAGTCAAGAAGCATCGTATGGAGATGCGACTGAACAACATCTATTCAGTTAGCGACTATTTCTTCATTGATTTCTCCATCAACAACAAGACGAACATACGATTCGACATTGATGAGCTGCGCTTCAAACTGGCTGACAAGAAGATGAGCAAAGCAACCAATGCTCAGATTATTGAACTGACACCGGCCATGTTGCTGGACAGCAGACAGTCATTCATGCATGGTTATCGTAACGTGGTTGTCATCAAGAAGATGACATTTCCGAATGACAAGGTCTTTTCTATTGAATTGAGCGAGAAACAGATTTCCGGACGTACTATCACACTGAGCATTGACTATGAGGATGTATTGTATGCTGACAGTTTCAATAAGGTACTATTACAGGAGGATTAGGTATGGCGAAGTTTATTGTATGTGAAGTGGCTCCCTTGAGAGGGAACTGTCTCAAGATGGAGGATATGCGCATCGTTGCTCTCAACGTGGACTGTATTGATGCTGTGCATCAGGATATCTTCATGGTGAAGAATGGTTGCGATATACTGGAAGAACGCATCGGTCTTGAGGTCTTTCCGTCGAAGCTAAAGGGTGATCTGGAAGGGAGGCTCATCATCATGATGGACTATTGTAAATTCTTAAAGGAGGTGAACAATGAGAATATTTAGGACTTTGACCTTTACACTGGCGATACTTATGAACCTTGCCAGTCACGCACAAGACAGCAGAAGCGTCAATCTGTCAGCGGGATTACTATATCCAAATACCTTGGATGCCACCTTGTCTTATGAGATTGAAACCAAGTATCACAATGCATGGGAGTTTTTCGCCAATGGTGCCGCAAAATGGAAGGATTGCCCCTCGTGCGGTCATGTCTGTGCGGAATCGTTCTGGAAAGATCATCCAACATGGGGAGTCGGCGTGGCCTACAAGCCTTGTGTACTGCGCTACCGCAATGCTTTCGGACGAGTGAGAATTGGAGCTTCTCTTGGCAGTAACACGGACAAATTTCTCGGAGGCATTCACCTTGGCTATGAGCACAACTACTCGCTTCGTGGCGGTTGGCGCATATTCTGGCAGGTGAAGGGCGACTGCCTTATCAACAACCCAGATCTTTTCCGTGTAGGTGCTACCGTGGGTGTGGCAATTCCTTGTAACAAACGATATAAGCTATGAGTATGAGAACACGAATATCTATTCTAAGTGTCTTGCTGCTACCCTTGACAGTGGCACTGACATCATGTGATGCCCATCAGGATTTTCCAGATACAGGTATAAAGACAGGGCATATCCTGTGTACGGACGGGCGAACCTATTCGCTCGATGCCATGCGTCAGGCTGGCAAGCAGCCTATCGCTGTTGTCTTCCATATTAACAACAACCCAGATATTGAGGGGCACGGCTATGCAGTTTATCTGCATGAGCTCTATGCCACGGCGTTTGCTGATTCCCTCGGTGTGACACAGGGCACGTCATGCGACATTACAGCTCTTGATGGCAACAGCAACACCTATGCCATGTATGCCACTCGTGACTGCGGTTCACCTCTGGCTTATACGGTCTTTGATCTCTGGCATTACGGTCAGAGTGCGTATATTCCTTCTGTCGCACAGATGCGTCTGATGTATGCAGCCCGGGACATCATTAATCCGCTTATCAAGGAATGTGGCGGTGATGTCCTACCGACTACGGAGGATTCCGATTGGTTCTGGACATCAACCGAGGTAAAAGACATGAACGCCGCAAAGGCATGGCTTTATTCTCTATCCAGTGGGGCCATGCAGGAAACTCCGAAGCTACAAGCTCACCCTGCAAGACCTATTATCACGCTCAACAATTAATCATTTACCCTTTCATTCAAAAAATATGTGCAACATTTTCAAAAGTGTAAAGCAGGCGTATATGGCATGCTTTACCCGTAAGCCTCTGGCTCGTCGTATTGCAAACACCCTGTGCTGGTCCCTCGGCCTTATCATAGGCGCTCTGCTGCTCAGTGGTCATTTCGTATTGGCTTTCATGCTGACCACAGCCATTGCCATTGGGTATCTCTGCATGATGATGCTCTACAAGAAGATGGAGGCTATCAGCGTCAATACCATTGAAAGTACCAGCGTATATACAGCTAAACGCACAGTAAATAATGTCATAGAGGCACTGAAGTCTCTTCTGGAAGAAAGGAACAAGGATGAACGTATTGATGAGATACAGGATATGGTGAATAGCATTTGTCATAAAGTGTCAACCATGAATGATGTCCTGAATGATCATATCCTGCCGGAGATGGGTATATACCTAAGTGATGTAGATGAGGAAGATGGCAACTGGGTACGCTGTGATGCGCTTGGCAGAGAAATACCATACGGCCTGATTTCGCTGCGCATCTCCAATCGTCTCAATGACGAAGGTATCAGGAACTTTGCTGACCTTGTGCGTTGTTCTGAGAAAGAGATCTTGTATATCCCAGATTTTGGGCCTTCTTCCCTGGAACGCATCAAGCAACTCCTGTCGCTCATGGGATTGCGCCTGAAGATGACCATTAAAAAAGAGGATGATGTATGGTATTACCTTGATGAGCGGGAGAAAAGCAGTGTGCCTGTCTTGGATGGCCCCCTCACTGCAGAAGATGAGATACTGGCAGATGAAAAAGCTAAAGGGAACATCGTATGACAAAAAAGATTCTTCCTATCTATGGTGTGCCACCTGAGGTGAAGGCACAGTACGACCGGCTCACTGGCGAGCTGGCCACTGTGCTCAGCACCATGGAAACTGTGACGGAGTTTCGGGAGACGATGAAGGCTTGTATGCGCGACAATAAGCGCTACATGGACATCCTTCAACAGGAACATGACCGAATAATTGGAGAATTACGCAAGATATGGACAGGTCCAATCTATACTTACGAACAAGACTTAGACGATTAGCTTATGGCAATGGAAGAGAGCAAGGAACTGCAAACTGCCTATAAAATCTTCAGAACGCTTATCTACGTCTCACTGGTGGTGGAGTTCTTTATGTTCGCCATCCAGCCGGAGGTGGTTGATGCATGGAATGGTATTCTCTGCAATATCCACAGCCGTATGAAGGCGTGGATGATCTACAACGATGGTAATCTTGTGTACAGCAAATTGGCCACGGTGCTCATCGTTTGCATTACATGCATCGGTACACGCAACAAGAAGCATCTGGAATTTGACGCTCGTCGTCAGGTTCTTTATCCTCTTGTTTCCGGCATTCTGATACTCGTTGCCTCCGTGTGGATATATGGTATGGGGGCGAAGGGTGGAGAAGGTTTTCTGAAAACACCCATCTATACCATCCCATTGGCATGGTGGTTCTATATGATGCTGTCTGTCATCGGTACGATATGCATTCATGTGGCATTGGATAACATCTCGAAGTTCCTGAAAGAAGGCTTACTCAAAGACCGCTTCAATTATGAGAATGAGTCATTCGAACAGTGCTCTGAACTACGAGAGAACAAGTATTCAGTCAACATTCCGATGCGCTACTATTACAAAGGAAAGTTCCGCAAAGGCTGGATCAACTTGGAAAACTGCTTTCGTGGCTCGTTTGTGGTGGGTACTCCAGGTTCAGGTAAGACATTCTCGGTACTCGAACCTTTCATTCGTCAGCATTCTGCAAAGGGGTTCTCTATGGTTGTATATGACTACAAGTTTCCGACACTGGCTCAGAAGCTGTACTATCATTACCGCAAAAACAAGAGCACCAGCAAGCTACACAATGGAAAGAAGGATTTCACTTTTAATATGATCAATTTCGTGGATGTGGAATACAGCCGACGGATCAATCCTATTCAGCTTCGTTACATCCCTTCACTTGCGGCTGCTTCTGAAACAGCAGAGACACTCCTTGAGTCATTGCAGAAAGGCAAGAAAGAAGGCGGTGGTGGTAGTGACCAGTTCTTTCAGACCTCTGCGGTGAACTTCCTGGCTGCCTGCATCTTCTTTTTCTGCAACTACAACAAGAAACCGTATGATGCTGATGGCAACGAGTTGGTAGCAGAGATGGAAGAAGAGCCCAAGACCGGACGCAAGAAGCCCTCAGGACGTGTGTTTGACAAGAACGGCATTGAGACGGAGGCTGCCTACTGGCTGGGTGAATACAGCGACATGCCACATATCCTGTCGTTCCTCAATGAGAGCTATCAGACGATTTTCGATGTGCTGCAGACCGATAATGAGGTAGCTCCTCTGCTTGGCCCTTTCCAGTCAGCATTTCAGCAGAAGGCGTTTGAGCAGCTGGAAGGTATGATTGGCACGCTGCGTGTATATACCTCTCGACTTGCAACCAAGGAGGCATACTGGGTGTTCCACAAGGATGGAGATGATTTTGACTTGAAGGTTTCGGATCCTGAGAACCCTTCATATCTGCTTATCGCTAACGATCCAGAGATGGAGAGCATTATCGGTGCATTGAATGCCCTTATCCTGAACCGCCTCGTCACTCGTGTAAACAGCGGTCAGGGCAAAAACATTCCTGTCAGCATCATTGTGGATGAGTTGCCTACCCTCTACTTCCATAAGATTGACCGGCTCATTGGTACTGCCCGAAGCAACAAGGTGAGTGTGGCTCTCGGTTTTCAGGAATTGCCACAGCTTGAAGCTGATTACGGCAAGGTGGGCATGCAGAAGATTATCACTACCGTCGGTAATGTGGTGAGTGGTTCTGCACGAAGCAAGGAAACGCTCGAATGGCTATCAAATGACATCTTTGGTAAGGTGGTACAGCTCAAGAAAGGTGTGACCATCGACCGCGACAAGACCTCCATCAACCTCAATGAGAACATGGATAGCCTCGTTCCTGCCAGCAAAATATCAGATTTGCCTACCGGTTGGCTCTGCGGACAGACGGCGCGCGACTTTGTAAAGACAAAGACTGGTCGTGGTGGCACAATGGATGTACAGAAGTCGGAAGAGTTCCAGACAACCAAGTTCTTCTGCAAGACGGATATGGATATGAAGGCTATTCAAGCAGAAGAAGCTGACTACGAGAACTATCCTATTCCAAAATTCTATCACTTTAAGTCACGCGATGCCCGAGAACGCATCCTGTATGCCAACTTCAATCAGGTGGAGCGTGATGTCAAGAACATGGTAGCGGCCATCTTCGAGAAAGAGAAAGCCCGGAATCCGCAAGAAAGCATCAAAGCGACAAACAGACCTGACAAATAAAACCGAATCGGTTCATTAGAACGACCATTTTCGAACATATCATACGCCTTTTATTATCCTTGCAGAAACCAAACAAGAGTCAGATTTAAAGCAAAATTGCGCAATTAACCGACAAAACACCGTTAATACGCATGTTTTTTGTCGTATTTTCACATATTTAACGTAAATAATCATCTTTGGTTTGGAATAAAATATTATCTTTGCAACGAAATTTCACATAATATCAGACATCATTATGTTATTGTCAGCCAAATTTGAAAACATTTACTCGTTTAACGAGGAAACGCGCATCTTGTTCACAGCCAGTAAGAGCGACCAATTGCCATTGCAGGTGTCACGTGCAGAGAAACGGGATGATATATCCGTACTCCGCATGGGATTGATTTACGGTGCCAATGCTTCCGGAAAGTCAAACATCATAAAATGTTTAGCTATTATCAAAGAGTTTGCCTTGAATGGTTGGAGCAACCTCAAATATAATTACTTCAAGATGACAGATGAACCCCAAGAGCGTTCGAGTGTCGAATTGGAGTTCAAGGCAGACAACCAGTTCTTTGCTTATGGTATTGCTTTCTCAAAGGGTGGCTTGCTTGAAGAATGGCTATATAAGACTGGCAGCCGCAATGACACCATGATCTATGAGCGTAAACGCAATGGTGACAGTTGGGATAATACAATTGCACCTCAGTTCCTAAAGGATAAGGATGGACAATTCTTGAAGTTCCTGATTGACGGCACTCCTACCAAAGGTACTTTCTTAAGTGAGTATATCAAGCGTAACGGAAAGGGAATAGATGCGATTAAGTCTGCTCGTAAATGGTTTGAGAATCTGAACATCATCTTCCCCAATACTCATAGAACGGATTTCCCGTTCCGAGTTGTGAACGACACCCAGTTCAAGAACGTGATGCGCGATTTGCTCAGCTACTTTGGCACAGGCATATCAGACCTTCGTCGCATTGAGTCGAAATCCGAAGAATTGGGTATCCCAGATGAAATCCGACAGAAGATTGAGGAAAGCCTTGACGGCAAAGATGAAAAGACAGGTGTAGTAATTCACAATGAAAGCCGCTTCATCTTTGCCGAAAAAGACGAGTCAAAAAATTTGAAGTGGTACGAATTGAAGACTATCCACAAGACGGAAGGAAGCAACTCTGACTATATTTTTGAAATGTACGAGGAGTCCGATGGAACGTCTCGCCTTTTCGATTTCATTCCAATGTTCATTGATATGCGAGCCAATGATGCCATCTATGTGATTGACGAGGTTGACAGAAGCCTGCATCCAATGTTGACATTAAAATTATTGGAGATGTACAACAGTTTACTTAGAAGCGATTCACAAATGCAGTTAATCTGCACCACCCATGAGTCCAATCTACTTTCTACTGCCCCTATCCGTCAGGATGAAGTTTGGTTTGTAGAAAAGGACAAAAAAGGAGAAAGCCATTTGTCTTCACTCTGTGAGTACAAACCGAGGGAGAATGTACAGAAAGGTTATCTGAACGGTCGCTATGGGGCGATTCCATTCTTTGGCGAACTTAATAATATTCATTGGGACGATGCGAAGCAGAAATAGTTTGATGCGCGAACGTCGCGAGGCATTTCGTGACGCTCGCCTTATAGTCATTGCCTCCGAGGGCAAAGACACGGAGCGGATATATTTCAAGGCTTTAGCCAAAGAATACACCAATCCCCGTGTGCACGTACATATCTTGGAACGAAATGAAGCAGAACAGAACAACTCCAGCCCAGAACACGTCTTGAAGCAACTGAATAACTACAAGGAGCAGTATGCATTGGAAGCTGACGATGAACTATGGCTTGTCGTTGATAAGGACCGTTGGACAGAGGCGATGCTATCTCGTGTGGCTACAGAATGTGCGCAAGACAACTATATGCACATGGCATTGAGCAACCCGTGTATTGAGCTTTGGTTGCTGTTACATCTAGTTGATGTATCTTCTTTATCCCCAGAAGAACAGCAACAATGGTTGGAGAATCGCCGAAATTCGAGGAGGACAGACCCATATCTAAAGATACGATTGCGTCAAGAGATGGGAGCTTACCATGAGGCTGCATACGATGCTCGAATGCTAATTGCTCATGTCGAAGAAGCAATTACACGAGCAAAAGCATTGGATAGGAACCCCGCTGACCGCTGGCCACAAGCCCTCGGAACACGAGTATATTTGCTAGCAGAGAGTGTGATGAATAGATATTAACATCCAAATGATGTAAAATAATAATTACTGATATATGAATACCTTTTCTTAAACTTTGTGGTGAGGGCTTTGGGGTTAATGATAAAAATCTTGTTGTACATCAATATAGAGAAAAAGTCAGCCGATTTCGAGTTTTTTCTTGAAAACGGCTGATTTATTTGAGAGAGTAGCAAATTGATTGACGTTTGCGACCGGGTGTAATTTACAACTTATTAACAAAATGCAACTTTAACATGTGATTTTATATTCAGTTGAATATTATATTTTACTGAATGTTTATTTTGTAAAATATGTTGCGTAAAGAAGTCAAGACACTATGTTGATTTCATCAAAAGACGAAGAATAATAATCTTCCAGGTCTATTCGCTCAAAATTTCGGCAAAAGATTTGGTTATTGCCGAAATTTTGCATATCTTTGTCCCTAACAGATAAGATATATAATGAAGAATTACAGTCAAGATATAATGGAATATGCTCTCTCGCAGCCCTATTTCGAGTTGCGGGAATTATACGATTATCTTGATAAGGATGGCAATACAGACATAACTCGCAAGACTGTTTCTTGGTATCTTACCAAATTAGTAGAATCAGGGAAGTTACATAGAGTGGCACATGGAAAGTATGCAGTAGGAACTAAACAGCAATTTATAATTACTCCAACAGATGCACAGCGCAGCCTGAATAAGGAACTCAAACAGAAATGGCCCTACGCTCACTTCTGTATATATAACGGTAACATAATCAATCCTTTACAGCATCATTTTTCTGCCAACAATATCACTTACATAGAAACCGAGCGTGAAGCTATTGTTGCCGTTTTTAACCATCTGAGGGATGAGGGGAAAGTCGCTTATTTGCGCCCCACGCGTGAACTTATTTATAATTATATAGACATGTCACATCCTTCTATATTTGTCAAACCGCTCATTACTGAGTCTCCAATACAAGAATGTAGTGGAATACTGGTTCCCACATTAGAAAAGCTTTTGGTGGATTTACAGAAAGACAAGGACTTTTTCTACCTGCAAGAGGCAGAAGGCATGAACATTTTTCAGAATGCGCTATCTCTCTATTCAATCAATGAAAGTCGCCTTTTGCGGTATGCCAGTCGGCGTGGTATAAGAAAAGAAATAAAAACAATAATCCAAACTATCAATTCCCATGATTAGCAAAGAATGTTTTTACAACCGAATGGATTGCCCAGAAATCCATAGAACTGCAATACAATGACAAAAATCTCATAGAAAAGGTCATTCGAGCCTTTTATCCTTCTGGACGTACTGTATGAGGATTGTCACTACCATAAGACTAACGCCATAGACATTGTAAGCCCATTCATTAAGCTTGATGGAGAGCCATTGAAGGTTGTAGTACCTTCTGTTGAGGACATTCTCGGCGATAAGCTGACAGCATTCGCACCAGAGACAACGGGCATCCCGTATTATAAAAATGAGAAACTAACCACCTTGGAGATTATCAAGCAACTATATGATGTAGGGAGACTCTTTGACAAAATGCATGACATAAATACGGTTTCAAAATCGTTCAAGGCTATTGCCCACGTGGAACTTGGCTATCGAAATCTGGGGCGTGACCTTTCACAAATCTATGACGACATTCGACAAACGGCACTAAACATCAGTACAAGGGGCTCTGTTGACAAGGATAAGTTTGCTTTGTTACAAAAGGGCATCATCAGCATCAAGCCTTTCATGTATAAGAGTGCTTACCGCATTGAAGAAGCAATTATCGATGCTGCAAAAGCAGCATACCTTGCCACACTGATTGAAACTGGCGGTGATACAATTGAACGATTCACTGACACACAACTTACTGAAGATTTGTTGATAAAGCCTGTTTTGACTAGCAAATTGAACAAGTTACGTATTGGTTTACCAGAAGCATATTTCTATTGGGCAAAGACAAGCCTGTTGATGAAATAAAATGGCATTAGGAAATCAAGAAATAAAGGAAAGTGGATAATGTCCACGGAGATAAAAATTGGGGTAATGATAAAAATCTTGTTGTACATCAATATAGAGAGAAAAGTCAGCCGATTTCGAGTTTTTTCTTGAAAACGGCTGATTTTTTTTTGAGAGAGTAGCAAATTGACTGACGTTTGTGACCGGGTGTGATTAAAAGAAGCTATCAGGCAGTATGAGAAAAAGAAACACAAGACATCGGCCGAAACATAACACAAATGATATAGTTTCCCAAAGTTTTTGGCATGAGATTCCATTTTCCGAGACGCTAAAAGCCACACTTAATTAGTACACTTAAATCTTCTTAAAATCAGAATTTTACGTTCAAAACATCCATCAATTTTCTTGCATATGTCAGGAAAAATTGTTATATTTGCATATTGTAAACATGCGATATCAAGACTATGGAAGTACTGTTGATACTGGGCTTCTGTTGGCTTCTGAAGAAGTTGTACCAGCCAGGAGACAAGAAGATGCACGCAAGGAAAAAGAAGCGTAAGAAGAAGAGTAGCAGTTGGTGGTTCGGACCAAGTTACAGTGAATACGAGACTTGGTGCAGGGATCATGGACAGCAGCCCTGATGAACATGCATGCATATAAAAAAACAAAGCGAGCGACCTGGAGTAAATTCCAAGCCACTCGTCGTGCGTTTCAATCAAGCATCCAGTCCCCCATGCTGACGAATCAGTTCAAGAACTGTCTTACGGGTTTTGTCCACCATGTCCAACATCACTTTGGGATTACACCATTTCCCGTTTTTGTCACGTACCCCATAATGAAGGTGGCTCCCTGTCGACGCACCTGTGTTCCCAGCCAAACATGTTATTTGTCCGGCCTTTACCCGTTCCCCGACTTGCACAAGCACCTTTGAGAGATGACAATAGCTGACCGTATAGTCACCATGGTCAATGATGACGAAGTTGCCGCTCCTTTTGTCATAACCGATACGTTTGATAACCCCATCCAGCATAGCGTAGACTTTAGTTCCTGTAGGAGCGCTGAAATCTATACCGTTATGCGCCATTGACCTGTGGTATATCGGATGAAAACGCATACCGTATTCCGAAGTCACTTTCATCTTGTCAAGTGGCATCGAAACACTCCTCCACAGGTCAAGCATCTGCTGCCTGAAGTCGTTCGTAGATTCCGTAGGCCGCGACAAGAGCGTGTCTCTTGCCATAGTCACGCCCATAGAGTCCGAATGTCCTGATTGATGGTTTGTTACTACGACCGCATTGGGTCTTTCCTGAATACAATCTCCGAGAGAGAAAAATTGTGCATGGCATGATAACGTGATGCTCACTGCACATAGAATTAAGCACTTTCGTTTCATAAGCGGCTGCAAAATTAGCAGTAAAAAACGACAACGCCAAATCAGCTCCCACCACTAGCTGCAGTTACCTCCCTATTTCCTGACTCTTTTCCCTCCGTTTCTGATAATTATTCTTCTCAATATCACCCAAAATTGCCTTTTTCAGTGAGCAGTAGATAGCATGGTATCATCACGGGTTAAACTAACATAAAGTAATGACTGATAGTCTGTTTTGCATGTGCATTTTGCAAAATTACCAGCGTATCTTTGCATCCGCAATTCGAAACCAAGCAATCAGATTTATGACAGAACCAAAGTACAACGAATTACAGATACCTTACGCTGTTCTTGAGCGTTTTGGTCTCACAGAGCAGATGATTACCGACCTTCCAAGCATCGTAGTTCATGATATTCTTGACGGGCGACGCTCACCCGTCCTTCCTGTCACCATCATTGACGAGGAAGGTAACAAGATAAGCTCCCGCACACGATTTGCTCTCGTCCAGCAAGAGGACGGACAGCTTGATGTAATGTTCTATCCTCAGATGCAGCGTGAAAACCTTGAACGATTTACCCCCGAAAATCAGGAGCGACTCCTTGCCGGTCATGTAGTGCAGGACAAGTATACCCGCTCAGACGGAGAGAGCATCAGTGCCTTCCTTCATCTGGATAGTGGTACCAAGCAGGTCATCATTGTTCCCGCAGAGGTGATAGGTCGCAACCTCGATCTACTTCAACGAGAGTACAAGCTCAGTAATGCAGAACTCTCCTGTCTCAAGAATGGCGAGCCTCTTACTGTCATCGACAATGATGATGAGATGACAATGGGCATAGACCTCAAGTCACGCACCGGCATCCGTTTCTGTTTGGGTGATGCCCAGAAGTGGAAACAGCAGGAGAAAACCGTATGGGAAAAGTACAACTTCGGTCTTTACGGGTGTTGGCAAGCCGATGCTGACGGCAATCTTTCCTACACACCTGAGGATGAATACGACGAGGAGATGTGGAATGAATTGAAGAAGAAAGGAATGCGCCAGCAGGAACAACACGCTCGTATGGCGCGATGATGAAAAGGAACTAATCAAACAAAAGTAGCCGCAAGCCAGCATAGGGAGGACCCAAGCCTCATAAGTTCGTCTCCTGCCTGTGCTCTGCTTGGGGTGAACAATCAAACGAATCATTATGGCAGTACACAAATACTACACAGAGGATGACCTCGTTCAGAAAGTTCAAAGCGGCGAATACGGCTGGCTCGATTTTGTCAATCATCACTCTCCTGAGTGGCAGGAAGAGTATGAGGAGTTTTGCAGGTCACACAACCTGATGGTCAGCAACAGTTCCGCAGAACAGTTTGTCGATTTCAAAGGCAAACAGCTTGAGGAAGCTATGGGCTCGGACGCATAAGTCAGCCCATAGCCTTTTCCTCTTTTCATTCTCTTATCCTATACGATTATGTCTATAAGAACAAACACCAACGGTCGTCCGATTTCGCTCCCCGCCAATCTTCAGGATCTTTTGCTACGCAATGGTATGCACGCACAGATAGTAGAAAATGGCGGGCAGTTTGCGCTGGTGGTTCAAGGCCACGACTCGCCTGTGTTGAGTTACGGCCTCACTCGCCACCAACTGCAAGCCTTGACCGACTTCGGAACGAATCATGCCAACAAGAAGGCATACAATACGTTTGCTTCTATTGTGGCGAACGATTTCGAATTACCTCGCAACTACGTCCATGCCCGCAATGCCAATGGTCGTGTCGCCATGGGCCTTCATGGCTACCGCATCGGCGTTGGCGAGTATGGGCGTATGCCCATGGATGGCTACCATCCGTTGATGGGTGCTCTTCACCATCACCACCCTTATGGTTGGGTGGCGATGGACAGAGGTGGTTATCATCATCCATTCCTCGGGTGGACACCACGCCAGCAGATGGGCTATCACATGCGCCGTATTGGTGGTGAGGCCTATTTTGCTGGAGCTCCCATGACACCTGTGAGACCTGATGGCAGAATCAAACCTGGGGAATTGTCCGCCGGAGGATATGGCTTTTATTATAAAGGTGGACAGCAGCAACAGCAAGCACCACAGCAGATGGTTGATCCACTTGCAGAGTTACAGGCTGTTCTCCCTCAGGTACAGGTCATTGAGCGTAAACCAGCCGATACCGGTATTCCATACAAAGAGGCTATCACTTCCGATGTTTATTTCACCAACGAGAAATGGCAAGAGGTACTGAGTTCACATGGTATCGTCATCGATGCCGATAAAAAGAGCCTTACCATTCAGTCAAGCGAAGTTCCTGCCGATCTGAATTATGACCTCAAGCCCGACGAGCTTAAGATGCTCACTGCCAATGACCTCAAGACAGCATCCGTGCAGCAACGTCTTGACGTGTTGAACACAGTCATCGGAGGCGACTTTGCCGATAAGATTACGAGGGAGATGCTTGATGGCAGACAGACGCTCAGTATCAACATGAGGGCAGAGGCATTGGCAGAGGTGAAGCAGAGTCTGGGTATTGTCGAACCACAGTTACAGCAACAGCAGCAGGAAGCCATTCAAGCCGAACAGTCACAGCAGGTCATTGAGAAGCCGACCAATCCTGGAATAGAGCTTCCACCTCTTGCTGAGGGTGCATCCGTTCATGGGAATGACCTGACGTTGGAATCAGAAGGTAAAGGATGGTATCGGGAAGGCGCTCATGGCAGAGAGGTAACTGTCGGAGAAATCCGTGTGGAGCCTGTCTGTCCTGTAGCACACAACGAAACGGCCAATGCAGACCTTGAAGCCACGGACATTAGGCTGCCAGAGGGCGAGATAAAGTACAAGATGACAGCGGTCATCAACGGTGAAACCATCTCGCATGAGATTACGCAGAAGCAATACAACAAGTTCATGGCACTGGATGACGAGCATCGCATGAAACTCTTTGCCAAAGTATTTCCAGAGGTTGACATCAAGAAGATACCGAAAGAAGACCGTCTGCCGGTAGAGGAGCGTGACCGCGGCCCTCGTGTACCGTTTGGTGAAAGACTGCTCATGGCACTCTCAGTGGCAGGTGAAGCGACAGGAATACTCCGCGGCATGGCTCACGATGTAGGACATATCCGATATGACCTGAATGGTTCTGCTCCAGAATACTATGTGGAAGGTCATGCTGAATCCATCCACGGGCGGGGTGGCGTCTATTGCAAGCCTGGAGTCGACACTTACAATGAAGTTGCCTCACGAGCCTTCGATGCCGGTATGCAAGCCGAGCACATGCATCATGAACTGCATCATGGTATATGATAACCGAAACGTAAGCTACATTTATGCAAAGTAAGACAGGATATTGGTTCGAAGTCATCGTCAGACTCGAAAAGATGCTTGACGACGGCTCAACAAGGAAGGTCAACGAGACTTATGTAATTGAGGCTATGAGCTTTTCTGAAGCGGAGAAACGCATCATGAACGAAGTCGGCATGAATGTCCGTGGTGACATTGAAGTGAAGAAGATTTCCCCTGCAGCCTATAAGGAAGTAGTGTTCTCTGACAATCGGAATGACGGGCATTGGTTCAAGGCTAAAGTGTCTTTCATCACCCTCAATGAGAAAACGGGCAAGGAAAAAAGACGCTCGGCACAATATCTCGTACAGGCTGATACTTTCGATGATGCCGTTTCCCGTATCAATGAGTTCATGGTGATCACTGGCGATTATCTCAAAGCCACTGTCACTGAGACGAAGATTGTCGAGGTGTTTGAGAATAACAAGTAATAAACCAAGCATATCAATATGACAGACGAACTGACTTACGACGATTATAAGCGACGCATTTCCATTCGCGACATACTCAAGGACGCTGGCTATACCTTCAACAAAAGCGATGGCATGCGTTATCCCACCTATTCTCGCAAGGATTCGGAAGGCAAAAACATCAAGGGCGACAAGTTTATCATCACTGCCAACGGCTTGTGCTGCTTTCATCCCTCTGAATACAAGAACTATAATATCATCGGTTTCATCAAGGCTCACCCAGAAATGTTCTCAGATTACACTCCCGGCATGAATCTCGATTTGCTGGTGAACAAGGTGTGCTGCCGACTGCTCAACGAGCCAACCATCCAGAACAGGAAGAGTAAACAGCCCACAACACCACAGGAGGTAAAACGCAAGGAATTCAACATGTGTGCCTATACGACCAAGACATGGAAGGAGGATGATTTTGAATCACAAAAGCCTTTCTATCCTTATTTCTCCTCAAGAGGCATCAACCGTGAGACACAAAGAGCCTTCTCTGCCTCTTTCTTCATCGCAACGTCTGTAGGATACGGCAAGCCCCAAACCAGATGCCTCTCCTTTCCGATGCGTATTCCGGGGTCACCCAAGATTGTAGGACTTGAAATGCGTGGCATACCGAATAATCAGGGAATCTCTTTCAAAGGCATGGCTCAGAACACCAATGCCACACAAGGTATGTGGATGGCATCACCCGATAACGACATCACAAAGCCTGGTCAGTTCAGCAACATCCGTAATGTCTACTGGTTTGAGTCAGCCTATGATGCCATGGCTTTCTACCAGCTGAAGGCAAACAAGGAGGAGATGAAGAATACGCTTTTCGTCAGCACTGGAGGCTCACCCTCCATGCAGCAGTTCCGTGGATTGCTTGAACTCACCGGCAAGGCATCCCATCATCTATGCTTTGACCAAGACCTTGCAGGAAGACTGTATGCCGTTAACTTCGCCATTGCCCGCTCGCAAAAGGAGTACATCACGCATATAGCGACCTTGGCAGACGAGCAGGCAGGAATAGCTACCGCCGGTCAGTTAGTTATTGAGAACAGGAAAGACAACGGGGAACGGTTCACGCTCAATATGGATCCTTTCGACTTTGGCAGAATCTGTTCCGTCCTTGACATCAATAAGCCTGACATGAAGGACTACCTTGCCAGTCTCAAGGATAAATCAGCCATGAAGTCTGGTGATTTCAACCTTCTGCCATCCGATTCCTTTTCGGGTAAGCTATATAGTGAGATGGAGTCATTATCAGAAGCCTTGCACACAGGAGAGATTTTCTATGGTGTTCCCCCAGAACAGCGAAAAGCCATCCGTGAATCTTGCGAGAAGGAGTACAAGGAACTCTACAACGTCTTTACGAGTGCGCTTATCAAGGATATACGTGCTTTCAGAAGCCCTGGAGGCAGCACGGTGTATCAGCCATGCTCACCACGCTTCAAGGACTATAACGATCAGCTGCAGAACATCCCCAAGCAGGATTCAGAGTCTGCGGATCTGGCCTCGGGAAAGAAGCAGATGACCAGTGAGGACATCATTGAGTCATCCCTCGATGGCATTGACGGCATCTACGAGGAACGCAGCGAATCGCACGAGGAGGAAGAAGCATCTGACCAGGAACGTAAGTCACGCTATCGGAGATAGATATGAATACGCCTTACTATAGCATCAGACAGCCTACACCGGGGCCGTTCAATACCATCATTATCCAACCGCATTTCCTGCAGTGGGTCATCAATCAGCTGCCTCTCATGCTCATCGTCGTGGCAGGCGTTCTGCTTTGTGGTATGGATAGCATCATGTTCAAGGGTGTCCTGATTATCCTGACAGTTTTTTTCTCCCTTCAGTTACTCTACTCCTTTATCTATGTACGCAGTATAGAGTACCGCATAACCGACCAGCAGATAATCGTTGAGCAGGGCGTGTTCAAACGCAGTACCGACTACATGGAACTCTTCCGTGTCATTGACTTCAATGAGCACCGTAGCATCATGCAGCAGATATGTGCGTTGAAGACGATTACCATCTATGCAGGTGACAAGAACATGCCAACGCTCCATATCTTCGGTGTGAAGAACCACTTTGATATCATCTCAGAACTGCGGTCACGCATTATCTATTCACGGGAATTGTTCAAGATATATGAAGTTACCAATCGCATTTAGAACGCTTGTCTTATCACTTACTATCGTGACGGCCACGGCTGCAAGGGCGCAGATTGTATCATCAAACCCCTTGGAGTATGCAGCACTGATTGAGGGCAATGAGCTTATCAATGCCCAGATAGAGTCTCAGACGAAGAATCAGCTTAAAACAGCAGGACTCCAGAGCACGATGGCTGCTGAGTTTACGCAAATCAAGAAATGGGAGGATAAATACAGCAGATATCTGCAGACGGCAGAAGGTTTTGCCTCTACGCTGAAGGCAGGCACTACGCTCTATCATGACGGAGTACATATCTTCCTCACGCTTGGTCATATCCAGAAGGCTGTCAGCGACAATCCACAAGGACTGGTCTCCACAGCGGCCATGAACAATCTCTACATAGAGACGGCAACGGAACTTGTTGGGGTATTCACATTGCTCAAGGATGCCATCGCGAAAGGTGGCACGCAGAATATGCTGACCGGCGCTGAGCGTGCGCAGACGATGTGGGAGCTGGAGGACAAACTGGACAGGTTCAATAAGAAACTGCGCCAGCTCTATATCTCCATGCGCTATTACATGATGGCAGATGTATGGAATCGATACACAACCGGTACATGGTATAATGACAATGCGCACGTCGTCCGAGCTGCTTATAGCCGCTGGCGACGTGCGGCTACAGTAGCATCACAATGAACAGACTCTTTCAGAATGTTTTATGCCTGACAATAGTCCTGATTTGCTCTATCAAGGCTCACGCACAGATAGATCCCGGACTTGAAGGACTCATCCTGCTCTATACGGATAACGCCAAAAAAGAGTTGAAGGCACAGGAACGCTCCATGATGCTGGAGACAACCGGTCATATCTGGCTGAAGGAGGAATGGGAGGAGACCAAAAAGATCCAGGAGAAGTGGGGCGACTATCTCGACCAGTTCCGTTCCATCGTGGTTTATGCTGCTGAGATCTATGGCTTTTACCATGAAATCTCAATGATGACCGATGCCATGGGCTGTTTTGCGGAACAGTTGGATGCACATCCTGCCAATGCCATGGCAGTGGCACTATCCTCCAGACGGAATACCATCTATCGGGAACTCATCCTGACAAGTGTGGATATCGTGAATGACATACGGCTGGTGTGCCTCTCGGATATCAAGATGAGCGAGAAGGAACGGGTGGAGATTGTCTTTGCCATCCGTCCCAAGCTCAAGGCGATGACCGGCAAACTGCGAAGGTTGACAAGGGCGGTCAAGTACACCACTATGGGTGATGTTTGGCGAGAGATCTCGGATAATGCCTATCAGTCGAAAAGCAAGAAAGAGATTGCAGAACGTGCTATACGCGACTGGAAATATAACGGACGTAAAGTAAAATAGGAATGGGATTTTGGACATCAATAGTAAACTACGGAAAGTCTGCGGTCAGAGGTAGCGGACGGATCATAACCTACGGTGTCACACACCCAAAGCAGACGGCTATAGCCGGAGCTACCGGCTATGCAGGGTGGCAGTATCTTGCCAACGACCGGCCACTCATTGACTCTGCGGGTGACATGGCAAGCAAAGCTGCTGACATCACCTTTGGAGAAAAACGCGTGGATAAGGCAACAGAGATTGCCACAGATACGGCGAAGACGGTGGGAGATAAAATAGATTCTGCTACAGACACATTGTCTGGTGCTGTTAATACCGCCCGGGAAACGACCGATGCGCTATCAGGCATCAGTAACTTCTTTCAGGGACTGACCTCAGGCAACGGTCTGGGCATGATCGGTAACTTTTTCAAGAACCTGGCCTGTGGCAATGTCGGAGGACTGGGCATCGCCGGACTTATCGGTGCGGCCATCCTCTGCTTCGGACGCTTCGGTTTTCTTGGCAAGATGCTGGGTGGATTACTCGCCATGATGGTTATCGGCAATAACTTCAAACCTGCGCAAGTACAGACTCCAGCCCCACAGCAGACGACATCACAGCAGCCAATAGCCCAGATCCAGCAGCCACGACAATCCATAGAGGCTGATGCACCCGTCATGCATCGAGGACGATAAACGCTATTTCATATTATGGAAAAGGATAACACATTTTCTCCAGAATACAATCTTGACTCTACCACAGGTTATTGTATGCCGTTCAAGGGAACGGATGCTGTCAAAGTTACAACCCACTATGGCGAATCCTTGCAGGACGGCAAAGTCTGTCATGGCATGGTTTTCAAGACCGACAACGACATGCTGAGTGCCGTAGCTGACGGAAAGGTCATTGCTGTCGGCTCTGACGCGACTCATGGCCTGTACCTCATCATCCGATATGGCAAGTACGAGGTCACATACGGATTCCTTACTCAGGTCTATGCCAATTTCGGACAGCACGTAGGTGCAAGACGCAAGGTGGCTGTGGCTTCTGACAAGTTCTTCCTCGCTGTAAGGTTCGATGGTGAGGAGATGGATCCGCACGATTTCATCCGTATGCTTTATGGTAATGTGGTGGCTTGGGCACAAGACAGGGAGCCAGAGCCCGAATCAGGCTCTTTCGATTTTGACATCCATACCCGCTATGATGCCGACAAGGAGCAGATTGAGGACTGGATGACCCGCTTCTATGCGAATTACTTCATGGCTGTCATTACCCGACGCTACGTGCCCGCCCAATCTATGACACAGTCATTGCTCAACATCTTCCGTACTGCACCTGACAAAGGATATTACTATGAGGAGATACCCTCTGGCATGAATCCCCTGGGTCTTGGCAAACGCGCCATACCCCTCATTGAGAAGGTGCAGAACCTGCTCATCGGTGATTTCCTCAACTACATGGCTTTGCATCAGGGTATGTTCTTGCCTAACATGAGCGATGACGTAAAAAAAAAGTAGAGTCGGAGGCGATTGCTAATGGACAGCTCATCGATCCGCTGGCCTCACTTGATATTGACATCCAGTGTTTCGATATCCCTCGACTCGTCAGTGTCTATGGTGACAAGGCAGGCATACGATGGTTTACCAAGGCTTGGTTCAACAACCGTGAGGTGGGCGAAGCAGCAGTGGAAATCGAGTTTCAGAATGCCCTTCGCTTCATTCATAACCATGTGGATTATGACGAATGGCTTGAGGAGTATTTCCCAAAGCAGATGGCAGTCTATCATCAGGCTATCGAACAGACACGTGAACAACTGTTGCAACAACTCAACACATCCCGATAATGGCAATCAAAAACAGTCAATGCTTCTCGGAGCTGGAATTCTGCTTATCACGGTATTTCGACCGATACTTCGCTCCACTCATGACTTCCGTACGTGCAGATCTGCAGGAGAAACAGGTGGAGGAGATCGGCAGATACCAGAGCAGTACTCTCGGCATCCTAAACTCTTTGGCAGACGAATCTCACGGTATGCCAGGAATGGATACTTCACTCACACGATTACAGGTAATCGGAGAATGGAACAACAAGACCACCGATGACTATCTGGACATGGTGCGCAAGCAGATTGCTGACAACAAATCGTTTCAGAAGGACATCGCTGTCTTGGCATCACAATGGCGCAAAGCTGTCATCGATGAGGTTGGACGGACAGCATACGACAATGCATCCAGCCGACTCGGAACCGACCTCGCCTACGCCTATATCGATTACCGTTTTGAAGAGCAGATGCTCGGTAAGATGGTGAATGACCAGATGCCTAAGTCATCTGTAGAGTATGTGCTTCGCAGGGCCAGTGAACGCAGCATCTTCGGACTACATCAGGTTTTGTTGGATTGTCCGGCAGACAGAGAGATCAATAGTCGTATCGAAGCGAAGTACAAACCTTCCACTATCGAGAAAGGCGCTACAAGAGCAACAGCCTTCGCTATGGATGTCACCATCATGGGTGGCGCAAGCTCATGGGGTTCATTGGCAAAGATGGCGTGTGCGGAAGTGGTATTCTCCGGTTTGGAATCATACGGGACAAGCAAAAACAAGGGTGCCAAGACTTTGTCCGTAGAGGAATGTATCTCACAAGGTGTCTTCGGCAGTAAAACGAATGTCTTTGCTGACTTCCGTAGAGACACGTACATTCCTCGTACCTGGGAAAGACCAAATCTTATCGCCATCAACAAGCAACTGACCAAGAAACTCGGAATTCTCGAATCAAAACCTATGTATGCCGAAAATAACCCACTCTTCTATCCGGAACTCATGCAACCCAAGTTCGCTATGGATCTCTCTTCCTTCAAAACAGGAACTCCTGACCGCGAAGGCATACCCTCAGTGATTGCGATCGGGAAGGAAGATGAATACCGACGTCTTCACGAAACCCAACAGGGCAACAGGTCAAAGACGGAAGAGGAACCAGCTCAGAAGAATGAGGCTATAAAGCATACTGATGTGCCACTCAATCTTGACAGTGAGCCTACTGAGAAAGAGGCACGATACCCCGACCGACCTATAGGCTCGGAACTGCCACCATCATTGAATGTGCCCCAAGCAGAAGAGACAAACCTCGATGGGTGGGAAGGCTTACTGAAGACGTTCGGTCTTAATGGTCTGTCCGGCACAGGGCAGAACCTTGGCTACGTCATCGCCATGCTCCCAGACATACTCTTTGGGGCGCTCACCGGCAAATCAAAGAACCTTGGCTTGGAGGACAACCTCATACCTATAGCCTCTGTTTTGGCAGGACTTTTCGTCAAGAACCCACTTCTCAAGATGACACTCATCGGTTTGGGTGGAGCCAACCTGCTCAATAAAGCCGGCAAAGAAGTGCTCTTTCCCCAAGGACAACAGGTAAAGCCAGTTCAGCCAGTTCGCTACAAGCAATATGCAGACGAACCGCTGAATCCTCGCATGGCCGGTGTCAGTATCCAAGGCAATGCGCTCATCTGCACGATTGACCGTGTACCGAGTACGATATCCCTTCCTCCAGCCATCGTGGCTGCATACGAGGCTGGTGCCTTGCCGCTCAACACACTTGCCAATGCCATCCTCGTTCGCCATGATGCCATGCAGAATGAGCTGGCCATGCAGTACCAGCAACAATACGAACATGCACATCAACAAACCCTTTCAACAGGAATCAAGTAACAATTATAGCTTATGAGACAGAAAACAGAACAAGAGACAATGGCAGCAGGACGCCAGATCAATCTGCTTGTCGAAGCTTTGGACAAGGCCAAGACCAATGGTGGCGTATGGCTCAACCCTGCAGGGCATCCAAGACCGAAGATGTACCCGAACGGAGTCAACGTATCCCCTTTTAATGCACTCATCATGGCTTTGCATACGGATGCCGGCGAGCACAAAATGTCTCTCTACATGACGTTCAATACGACAAAGGAACAGAACCTCTCCGTCATGAAGGGTCAGAAGGGTGTACCTTTCGTATGGTACAACTGGGACACGTTCGTCAATAGGAATAATCCTGAGGATAAAATCTCCCGCGATACCTACAAAGCCTTGCCAGAGTCTATACAGAAGGACTACAGGGTCGTACAGAAACGTGAGGTAAGGACTGTCTTCAACCTTGACCAGACAACCTTTCCCCATAAGGAGAAGGAGCAATATGCCGCCCTTCAGAAGGAATATGGCGGCAGCGAAGTGCGTGGCGAGGACAACAAAGGGCTGAAGGAGCAGGTGAGCCACTTCATGCTGACCATGCGCAGCAACCTTGTTCGCATAGAGCATAGCGGCGATGTCTCATCGGCCCTATACGATTCCAAGAAGGACACGGTACTTATTCCCAACGCCAAGAACTTCGAGCACTATCCCGACTACGCACAGGACATCCTCCGCCAGATTATGCTGGCTACTGGCTACGAACAGCGTTTGGCACGTGTCTCCAGACCTACGCCAGAGGCTATGCGCCAGGAGGCCCTTATCTCAGAACTCACTGCCGGTATCAAGATGGCAGAGCTCGGACTTCCCGCCAAGATATCCAAGGAGAACCTGGAATATATTGACTACTGGAAACAAGAACTGCAGGAGAATCCTTGTCTCATCGATATCCTTGAACGTGATGTCAACAAAGCGCTCAACATCGTCGGCAAAGCTGAGCGTGGAGAAAAAATAGAATACACCTCGAAGGAAAGACAGGATTTGGTGAAGCAGCTCTCGACACCGGCAATCAACTCACAGGAATGCGCCATTCTACTGGATGTCATCCGTCGTGACGGTGAGATTGACCCTCTGAATTTCCGAAGAGACTCAGAACGCCATGCTTTTCTGGAGAAATTCGGGCTCATCGAGTGTGAAACGGAAATGAAACGGGCGAAAGCAGACCTTAGCAAGCCAGGCATATCAGAGGAGGATAAGGAGAAGGCAGAGAAGACATTGAAGAGTGCTGCGGATGCCATCGTCCGGAAGTGTGCTGAAAGTATGCCGGAGAAGTGGAACGACAAGTCGCACAACTTCTTCGTCCATGCGGATATTGCCAGTTTTCTAACTATAGATTCAAAGGCATTCGCGGTTGTTCTTGATAAGAAGTCAAAGATTGCGGATATCATTCTGCCAACAGGTGCCAATCTTAGGTCTGACACTCCTGGTTCCAACATCATCGACCGCATTCGTCATGCTGTCATGAAATACATGGACGCCTCATACGTCAGGTTCTTCAATGCGGATGGATTTATGGGGTATAAGCCCGATGACAACTATTTCCGCAACAAGGATATTACATATCAGGAAGTCAAGGGATGGAAACTGAAAGAAATAGGAACAGTGAAATTCGATGATGCCATACTAAAGGCTAACGCCGTCATCTTTGATCAGGCTCAGATGATGAAAGATGACAACGGGAAATGGGCATTCTATCTCAAGGCACATGGCGAAGAAGGCTTTGCAATCCTTCCAAATGCTAAGGATGTGAACGAGTTTTTCACAACCATCCAGCATGGAGATGACAAGGCCATCAATGATTTGCGTCACGAGCTATCACAAAAATACTACCTCATTGGACAGAACTGTCCTGAGCGCAGGTTCGACATCTTCAGCATGGATATTCCAAAGGAAGACATCGCCCGTATCCAGCGTGCCAATATCTTCAAGACCAAAGAGGGGCGACTGCTGATGTTGGCAACCATCGAGGATGCTGGTAAGCAACGACCTCGGGAAATCAAGCAGTCGCAGTGGCAACGTCTGTGGCTCGCTCCTGACATGGCGGCTTACAAGAACCAGCTTGCAGCCAAGATCTATGCGGACATACTTCATCCTGACTTGCCTCTTGACAAAGGAGAATACAGGAAACCTGCCAGAGAGAGACCGCTTGATGACGAGGCGCAGCATTCTTACGTGGAGAAACCGCAGGTGGAAGAAGCTCCTAAGCCGAAGGTTACGCCAAGACAAGAGACAGAATCTATACAGGAAGTAAAGCCCAAGGAGGAGACCGTTGATGCTGACACCATACGGAAGCCTGAGACACAGGAAAAGCCAAAGGCTGAAAGTCAGGCCAAGACAAAGAGTGAAACCCAGACAAAGAAAGAGACCGGAGAAGAGAGTAAGAACTCCTCTGATGTTACGCTCACTCCTATGACGAAGCAGTTCCTGGATCTGAAGCAGAAACACCCCGATGCACTCCTACTCTTCCGCTGTGGCGATTTCTATGAGACTTACATGCAGGATGCAGAGAATGCCTCAAAGGTATTGGGCATCACGCTTACCAAGAGTAGCAAGTCGAAGGGTCCCGACGGAAAACCTCTCACCATGGCAGGTTTTCCTTACCATGCCCTCGACCAGTATCTGCCAAAGCTCATACGTGGAGGCTTCAGGGTAGCGATATGCGACCAACTTGAACCGCCACAGAGACAGGAACAGACGGTTGAGCACGAATCACCACAGCAGGAAGAAAACCACAGCAGGAGAATGAGACGATAATGGCAAGTAAGAATCAAGCATATATAGATCAGTATGCCCAATGGGCCTGCGAGCAGATGCGCAGATACGGCATTCCTGCCTCTGTGACATTGGCACAAGGCATTTTGGAGAGTGCCAACGGACAAAGCCGGCTGGCTCAGGAAGGTAATAACCACTTCGGTATCAAGGCCACCAAGGAGTGGCTTGATGCCGGTGGCAAGTATGGGCTCTACACCGATGATAAGCCGAACGAGAAGTTCTGTCATTATGACAGTGTCGGTGACTCATACGAGCATCACAGCCGGTTTCTGAAGAACAATTCCCGCTATGACGACTGTTTCAAGTTGGCTGCGGATGATTATAAGGGCTGGTGTATGGGGCTGAACAAGGCTGGCTATGCTACGTCTCCTTCTTATGGCTCTGATCTTATCAAGACGATTGAGCGGCTCGGTCTGCAGAAGTATGACCAGATGGTGATGCAGCAACTCAAGGTTGAAGGCAAGACCATTGGAACAGAGGCAAATCCCCGTAAGACGGCAGCCAGCTCAACTGAAGCCGACGGTCTTTACTCTATGCCTGTCAAGCGTAATGAGTTTATGCTCATTACCTCTCCCTTTGGTATGCGAATGCACCCGATTGACCATATGCGTAAGACGCACAATGGCATTGATATCAGTACCCGTCATGACGATTTGCTTGCTACGGAGAACAATGGCCGGGTCATCAAGACGGGCTTTGACAGCAAAGGCGGCGGCAACTATGTGAAGGTGCAATATGACCGTGGCGATGGTAGCAAGACCATAGCGACCTATTGTCATCTCTCTCAGATAGATGTTAAGGAAGGCGATGCCGTTAATGCAGGTCAGAAACTGGGAGTATCGGGTTCTACGGGTAAGAGCACAGGTGACCATCTTCATTTTGCTATCGACCAGATAGCAAGTGACGGTTCCTCCAGAAAGGTGGATCCGGCCTCTTATCTGGCTGAGATAGCACAGAAGGGTAACATTCAGACAATGGCCTTGTTCAATGGCAAAGACCTTCTGGCTAAATATAAAGCTGAAAATCCTCTGTCCCCCGAACAGTCTTCTCTGGCACAAGGTAGCAGCAGTGCCATCGTGGGCGGTGGAATCGGCTTAGGAGAGAATATCAGCCCGGATGCGTGGATGAAGAAGCTCCTTTCTTCTGAGGACAGTGGTGTCAGCCTTGCTAATGGTGATCCTGTCATGGAAATGCTGATGACGGCTTTTACGGGACTATTTGCCATCGCGGTGCAGATTGACAACAAGAGCAATGGAGAAGTCATGCAGATGGCAACGGATGCTGCTGTCAACCGGCAGATTGACCTCTCCTCGCTGGTGTCAGGAATGAAGTCATGCACTTTGAGCATTGGCGGAAATGGACAGCCCGTCCTGCATCTGAATAACGGTAAGAATCAAATGGACCATCCGCTATCCGCTACTGAACTGAACCGATTGTCATCCATCATCAACAATGACAGCTACGATGCAGATACCAAGCAACGGCTCGTCAGCAGCGTCATCAGTGGTATCAGCATATCACAGCAGGCATCGCTCAATTATGAACAGATAGCCTCACAGCAACAGTCTCAGCAACAGACTATTCAAAGATAATTTCAATAAGTGTTTTGTGTATGTTAAAAAGTGAAGTATGTGTAAATGGTCTTGTCACTCGTGCAGCAGTGGCAAAGACAAACGCCGAAGGAAACAGTTTCGTCACCTTCGGTCTCAAGGTGGATGTACCTAGTAAACAAGGGGTGAGCAATGTGCTTGACATCAGTGTCTCTCGTGATGGCGCTGATACTGCCGGTATGACAACCAATGCTCGTGTTGAAGTAAAGGGCACTCTGTCCTTCAAAAAGCGTGGAGAGAAAATGTATCTCAACCTTCATGCGGATGAGGTCAACCTTAGCCCTGCCTCTACTACTGATATGTTGACAGGTACGCTTTCGTTCCGTGGCACTATCGGGAAGAATGTAGAGACAAAGAATGACAAGAACGGTAAGCCTTATCTTCTTTTCTCCGGCTATTCTGCAGAACGAGTAGAGGAATCCTTTGAGTATACATGGGTTCGTTTTGTCGCTTTTGGTGAGAACTCAGCCGTCAAGTCACAAGGAAAGATAGAGGCCGCAGGCGAGATGGAACTGTCCACCTACAATGGCAAGCTGAACATCTCCTGTCGGGTAAGTGAGGTCAAGGAATGGGCCAAGCGACCTTATCAGCCACAGGCTCAGGAGCAGTCATCGGCTTTTGCTGAACAGCCCGATAGCGAGGCTTGCCCTTTATAAACTATAACGAATCAGGAACTATATGAGTAAGGACAACAATCAAGGAGTCAAGGGCGAGTATCAGTCAGCAGAATCGAAAGCATTGGAAAGATTCGCATCGATGATGATTGAGCGTCTGGAGAATATCCGACAGGACTGGAAGAAACCGTGGTTTACAGAGGGAGCCTTGTCATGGCCAAAGAACCTTTCGGGACGTGAATACAATGGCATGAACGCCCTGGTTTTGATGATGCATTGCGAGAAACAAGGCTACAAACTGCCTGTTTTCTGTACCTTCGATCGTGTAACAGGACTGAACTTCACCAAGGACAAGCAAGGTGCCAAGCAGCAGGCTAAGGATGGTCATGGAGATCCTCTTCCGCGTGTAGCAGTGAATAAAAGAGAGAAGAGCTTTCCTGTGTTCATTACCACGTGGAGCGTCATCCACAAAGAGACGAAGGAGCGTATCAAATACGATGACTACAAACAGCTTCCAGAAGAAGAACGAGCAAAGTACAACACATATCCCAAGTTACAGGTTTACAATGTGTTTAATGTTGCTCAGACAAATCTTGAGGAAGCACGTCCTGACCTGTACAAGAAGCTGGTGGAAGCCAATGGGCAGAAACGCCCACAGCAGCAGGGTGAGCAGTTTTCCTTTCCCCCTATCGACCACATGATTGCCGGCAACGGATGGATTTGTCCCATCAAGCCTACGTATGGCGATAATGCTTACTATTCGATAAGCCGCAAAGAAATTGTCATCCCCGAGAAGTCCCAGTTCAAGGATGGAGAATCCTTCTATTCTAATCTGGCACATGAGATGGCTTATCCTAACTTAAATATTATCCTAACTTTTTAGGCAAATACTTGAGGGGCAATAGTATTGACATTCAAAAGTTAGGATAATCTCAAGATGTTGTGTCGTTACTTTAAACCAAGAATTTCTGC